>Ga0207714_1000364_pt1 | contig 31599 bp, 24 predicted proteins | sample PonA232FremontCA_2_FD_187270 | JGI IMG/M metagenome (GOLD analysis project Ga0207714, IMG submission 187270) | Marine sediment microbial community from Fremont, CA, USA - Pond A23 Sediment 2 (SPAdes) | ecosystem: Environmental > Aquatic > Marine > Unclassified | place: USA: Fremont, California...
GATAAGCTAGTGAAGTCCGGATTATGGACTTTTATCAGGCAAAGGCCCTATTCGACCATTGCCAATCCGGCAGATACGCCCCAATCGATTTTCATTTCCGGTTTTGATACAGCACCTCTGGCACCTGATAACGATATTTTGGTAAAAGGAGAGGGGGAGAATTTTCAGCGGGGGATCGATGCCCTTGGCCAACTGACTGAAGGAAAGATTCATTTGAATTTGAATGCGGCTTATCCTCCTTCGGAAGTCTTCACCCAGGCCCGGGGCGTGGAGCATCACTACTTCAAGGGGCCTCATCCGGCGGGCAATGTTGGGGTTCAAATCAACCGGATTGATCCGATCAACGCGGGTGATATTGTATGGTACATATATCCCCAGGACATCATTACCATTGGTAAGCTTTTTGGCCGGGGGATATATGATGCCTCGAAGGTGATTGCCCTTACCGGTTCGGAGGTTGAGAAACCTCTTTATTACCGGGTTTTAAGGGGCCGCAGCATTGAGCAGCTGGTGCGCGGCAACGTCAGCCCGGGCACCCTGCGCTATATCAGCGGCCATGTGTTGACCGGCGATCAGGTCAACAGCGATGGGTATCTGGGGCACTACCACGACCAGGTCACGGTGATTCCCGAAGGCAATTACCATGAATTGTTGGGTTGGGCCCTTCCCGGTTTGAACAAATTCAGCACTTCCCGTTCGTTTTTCTCCTGGTTGCAGCCCAATCGCAAATACCGCATAGATACCAATCTCAAAGGCGGCGAGCGGGCTTTTGTGGTATCGGGTGAATATGAAAAGGTTTGCCCGCTGGATATCTACCCCGTCGAGCTGCTCAAGGCCATTATGATCGGTGACGTTGAGTTGATGGAAAAGTTGGGCATTTATGAGGTGGATGAGGAAGACTTCGCCCTGTGTGAATTTGTTTGTACTTCCAAAACCCCTGTACAGTCAGTTGTCCGACAGGGGTTGAACATGATGATCGAAGAAATGAGCTAATGTGGAATAATCTTTAATTGATATACATGAGCCGATTAAGAAAATTCGTTGATGATATAAAGCCCCATTTTGAGAAGGGGGGTAAGTTTGAAAAGTTGCATTCGACCTTTGAGGCCTTTGAGACCTTTTTGTTTGTTCCTGATCAGGTCACCACCCAGGGCAGTCATATTCGTGATGCCATCGATATGAAGCGTACGATGAGCCTGGTGGTTATTGCTTTGATTCCGACCCTGCTTTTTGGCATGTGGAATGTGGGTTATCAGCATTATCTGGCCACCGGACAGATGGGAGCCGGGGTAACGACGCTTCAATTGTTCTGGGAAGGCTTCAAGCTGGTCTTTCCCATCATTGTGGTTTCCTATGTAACGGGGCTGGCCATCGAATTTGCTTTTGCCCAGATACGGGGCCATGAAGTCAATGAGGGTTTCCTGGTCTCGGGCATGCTCATCCCGCTGGTTTTGCCGGTGGATGTGCCGCTTTGGATGGTAGCCGTGGCCACGGCCTTTGCCGTGATCATTGGTAAGGAAGTGTTTGGCGGCACAGGCATGAACATCCTCAACCCGGCGCTGTTGGCACGGGCCTTTTTGTTTTTTGCCTATCCCGCTTACATGTCGGGCAACCAGGTTTGGACCCACGGATTGATGTCGGGCCAGGGTATTGTAGACGGGTTTTCCGGGGCCACACCCCTTTCGCTGGCTGCCGAGGGCCAGGTCGAACAGATGCCCGAGGCCAGTGAGATGTTCTTTGGCTTGATTCCCGGATCCATTGGAGAGACTTCTACCCTGGCCGTGTTGGTCGGGGCATTCATCCTGCTGTTTACCGGTGTGGGGAGTTGGCGCATCATGCTCTCGACCGTTATCGGAGCCCTGTTCATGGGTGGATTGTTGAACCTGTTTGCCGTCAACGAATTTATGGCCATACCCGCCTGGAAACACCTGATAATGGGTGGTTTTGCTTTCGGTGCCGTCTTTATGGCCACCGATCCCGTATCGGCCAGCCAGACCCGCAAGGGCAAGTATATTTATGGTTTTTTAATTGGCCTGCTGGCCATCCTGATCCGGGTAGTCAACCCGGCATACCCGGAAGGGGTGATGCTGGCCATCCTGTTGATGAATGTGTTCGCCCCGCTGATCGATCATTATGTTGTGGAATCCAATATTAAGAAAAGACAGAAACGGGCAAGCCTACAAGCCGCTTAATAAAACCTTCAGCTATGAAAAATTATTCCAATACCTATATCTTTACCTTCTCGGCCATTATGGTCGTCGTTGTGGCTGCCGTTTTATCGATTGTGGCCATGGAGTTGCAACCCCTGCAAAAGAAGAACATTGAGGTCAACAAAAAGCAGAATATATTGCTTTCCCTGAACATGCAGACCACCAAAGACAATGTACTGGAAACCTACGACCGGGTGATCACCGACAGCTATGTGATCAACCATAAGGGTGAACGCCAGGAAGGGGTGGATGCGTTTTCGGTGAACCTGGCCAAGGAGATCACCAAAAAAAACGAGAACCGGAATTTACCTGTTTTTGTTGCCACCAAAGGCGAGGAAGCCAGGCAATACGTGATACCTGTGCGGGGCAAAGGCCTGTGGGGCCCCATTTGGGGATATGTTGCCCTGGAGGATGATTATAACACCATATATGGCACCAACTTTAGCCATGACAGCGAAACCCCCGGGTTGGGCGCTGAAATTGCCACCCGCGAATTTCAGAAACAGTTCATTGGCAAGACCATCTTCAACGAGCAGGGGGAATTTGTTTCGGTGAACGTGGTCAAAGGTGGAGCCCCCGAAGATGCCCCGCACGCTGTAGACGGCATCTCCGGAGGAACAATTACCAGCACGGGGGTTGACAATATGCTGGAAGACATTATCGGCGTGTATGTGCCTTATTTGAAAGAGAAGCAAAAAAATAACTGATTATGAGCCAAGATAGAGAACCCTTATTTTCTTCCAAGAACATGAAGTTGTTGCGGGAACCCCTGGACGACACCAACCCCATTACCGTGCAGGTTTTGGGCATTTGTTCCGCCCTGGCCATTACCGTTAAACTGGAACCCTCTGTGGTGATGGCCCTTTCGGTCGTCTTTGTCATGGGGGTCTCCAATGTGGTGGTCTCCTTGCTGCGTTCAAGCATCCCCCCGCGCATCCGCATCATCGTGCAACTGACCGTTATTGCTTCTTTGGTGATTTTGGTCGATGAATTTTTGGCGGCCTTTGCCTATGAAGTCAGTAAACAATTGTCGGTTTTTGTGGGTTTGATCATCACCAATTGCATCATCATGGGCCGGCTGGAAGCTTTTGCCCTGAGCAATAAACCCTGGCCTTCCTTCCTCGATGGAGTGGGAAATGCCGCAGGTTATGGCCTGATCCTGGTCATCGTCGGATTTGTCCGCGAACTGTTTGGCTCGGGTACCATCTGGGGCTACCAGGTTGTGCCCCAACAGGCCTATGCCATGGGTTATGAAGACAACGGTTTGATGATCCTTCCCCCGATGGCCCTGATTACCGTGGGCATCATCATCTGGGTTCAACGTTACCGCAACCGCAAACTCATTGAAGAAAAGCAATCCTAAAAAACTGCAACCATGGAAAATTTAGTCGATATATTTGTCAAGTCGATCTTTGTCGATAACATGATTTTTGCCTATTTCCTGGGCATGTGTTCCTACCTGGCTGTTTCCAAAACAGTCAAGACCTCCACCGGTCTGGGTCTGGCAGTTGTTTTTGTACTTGGCATCACCGTCCCCATCAATTATTTGATACATAATTATATATTGAAAGAAGGCGCCCTTACCTGGATCAGTCCGGCCTATGCTGACGTCGACCTGACCTTTTTGAGTTTTATCCTCTTTATTGCCGTGATCGCTTCGATGGTTCAATTGGTCGAGATGGTCATTGAGAAATTTTCCCCCACCCTCTATTCCAATTTGGGCATCTTCCTGCCCCTGATTGCCGTGAACTGTTCTATCCTTGGCGGTTCGCTGTTTATGCAGGAGCGGGCTTACAATTCACTGGCCGAAGCCACCGTTTTTGGATTGGGCAGCGGTGTGGGCTGGTTTTTGGCCATCATCGGCATTGCCGCCATCCGCGAAAAAATCCGTTATTCCAATGTGCCAGCCCCCCTGAGAGGTCTGGGCATTACCTTTATCATTACCGGTTTGATGGGCATCGCCTTTATGGGCTTTATGGGCATTAAATTTTAAGAATATACTAAAATTCATTCCATGCAGCCATTCATCCGTCCAATGACAAGTTTTAATCATCCCAGTAACCATGATCCCTTAAATATCTGGTGTGGCTTGAAGATCTCCTGCCGCTCAAATTTCGGTTTTAATCAACCCAGTAACCATGCTCCCTTAAATATCTGCTGCGGCTTGAAGATCTCCACCTGCTCAAATTTCGGTTATACCCGTAAAGGAGCGTCAATCCATGTCAATAAGAAGGACCTATTTACATCAACTCGATCAATACTTTGAATTTTATTCATTTAAATTAAACACATCCAATGATCCTACTTGCTTCCAATACGACGGTTATTTTAATCAGTGTAGGGGTTTTCCTGGTCATCATTTTAACCCTGGTGGTGGTTCTGCTTTATGCCAGAAAAAAACTGACCCCTCAGGGTCAGGTCACCTTGAAGGTCAATGACAAGGAATACCATGTGGAACCCGGAGGCACTATATTGGGAACCCTCTCCAATCAGGGGATCTATTTGCCCTCTGCCTGTGGCGGCCAGGGAACCTGTGGCCTATGTACCTGCCAGGTTTTGGAAGGGGCCGGAGGGATTCTGCCCACTGAAAAGGACTTTTTTACCCGCAAAGAGCAGCTGGATAACTGGAGGCTCGGTTGTCAGGTCAAGATTCGCAATGATATGACCATCAAAGTGCCACCTGAAGTGATGGACATTAAGAAATGGGAATGCGAGGTGGTGTCCAACAAGAATGTGGCCACCTTTATCAAGGAATTTGTGGTGAAGCTGCCTGAAGGCGAACATATGGACTTTAAGCCCGGCGGTTATATTCAGTTGGATGTACCGAAGACCACTGTTGATTTTTCCAAAGACATTGAAGTGGAGGAGGAATTTAAGGATGAATGGGATCGTTTTGGATTGTGGGATCTGGTGATGAAAAATTCGGAAGATACGTTCCGGGCCTATTCGATGGCCAACCATCCGGCCGAAGGAAATATCATCAAGCTCAATGTCCGCATCGCCACGCCCCCGTGGGACCGCTCGAAAGGCAAATTTAAAAATGTGAATCCCGGGGTTTGTTCTTCCTACGTCTTTTCCCTGAAGCCTGGCGATAAGGTATCCCTTTCCGGGCCTTTTGGCGACTTTTTCATTAAGGATACCGACAAGGAGATGGTTTATATCGGAGGGGGTGCGGGCATGGCTCCTCTTCGTAGCCATATTTTCCACCTTTTCAAAACCCTCCAGACCAACCGCAAGGTTTCCTACTGGTATGGTGCACGTTCGCTGCGTGAGGTATTCTATGAAGAGGATTTTCGTGAGCTGGAACGCCAGTTTCCCAATTTTTCCTTTCACATTGCTTTGTCCGAACCCAAAGAGGAGGACCATTGGGACGGTCCGGTCGGGTTCATCCACCAGGTGGCCTATGACAAGTACCTGAGCACCCTGGAAGAGCCTGAAGAAATTGAGTACTACCTGTGCGGTCCGCCCGTGATGAACGACGCGGTGCAAAACATGCTTGACAACCTGGGTGTGCCCCAGGAAATGATCGACTTCGATGATTTCGGCGGATGATGGGGTTTAAATTACAAATAATGAAGCCATAAAAACCAATTAAAGGGTGTTGCCTGTTGCGGGGCACCCTTTTTGTTTAAGTCCGATCAATAATAAAGACGATATATTTTAAAAGATGGGTGGCCATAAAATTGTATCCAATGATCAATGCACAATTTAAATATTGATCCCTTCACCATCGCTGATTGTATAAGGAAGCTTCATTAAAATCAACCCACATTAAGCGTTTAATCATAATAAATAGCCCGATGATGGCAACATATAACATCAAGCCGGGGAACGACGAGACCCCCGAAAAACCCATCTGGAGGAAGAATTTGTCGATGACCTATGCTGGTAGTGAGGGGAAAGGATATTATGAAAAAGTGATCTGGAGGCAGGGGGGAAGGTTATGGCTGCTTTTGACCGTGCTGGTGCTTTCCCTTTTTTCCTGTACCCCTGGTGGCCCGCAGGATAAAAGTACTTACATGGTGATCAAAGGGCATACCCAGGGCACCACCTACATGGTGAAGTACAGCTCGGCTGATTCAACCAGCTGGAAGGGACAAATTCAAAAGATATTGAATGAGGTGGATTCGTCGATGTCGACTTACCGGGATGGTTCGATTATTTCGCGTATCAATCGGAATGACACCACGGTTCGGGCAGATGATCATTTTCGCAAGGTTTTTCAAACGGCCCGTCGCGTTTCAAGGTTAACCGACGGGGCTTTTGACATCACCGTGGCCCCGCTGGTCAATGCCTGGGGCTTTGGCTTTACCGAGCGCACCGGGGTGGATAGTGCAAAGATCGACAGCCTCCTTGCATTTGTCGGTTACAGGAGCATCCGTTTGGAGGATGAGCGGGTCTATAAGAGCGATCGCCGTACCATGATCGATATGAACGCCATTGCTCAGGGGTATGCCGTAGATGCACTGAGCCGCTTTTTGGAGACCCAGCAGGTGGAGAATTACCTGGTGGAAATAGGCGGGGAAGTTCGCACCAAAGGCGTCAACCCGCAAGGACAGGTTTGGCGCATCGGCATCGATCAACCCATTGACAGCAGCTCGGCCCGGCAAAGAAAACTGCAGGCCATTGCCCGGGTGCAAAACCGATCGGTGGCTACCTCCGGCAACTACCGTAAATTTTACATCAAAGACGGGGTCAAGTATTCCCACACCATCAATCCCCAAACAGGTTACCCGGTAAGACATTCCCTTTTAAGCGTCTCGGTATTTGCTGAAAAATGTGTTTTTGCCGACGCCCTGGCTACGGCTTTTATGGTGATGGGCCAGGAAGAAAGCAAACAGTTCCTGCAAAAACACCCCGATATCGGGGCCTATTTCATCTATTCCGACCAGGAGGGCCGATTCCGGGTCGATTACACCTCAAACATAAAAGACCTGATCAGAAACCTCTGACCAGGTCTTGAACGCTCAAAGAATCATCCATCGATGTTAGCGGTGTTAACCTTTGGTGTTAAGCGGCTCAGGTGCACAGGCATCTTCATCACCACAGCCACATGATATGCCCTTGTCGCGGAGCTCGGGTGTGATATTGGCGCAGGAACCCCCGCGAAATTCTCCCTTTTTCTTGACCAGTAAACGGATGGAGAGGCCCCCCAGGGCAATGACCATGATCACCACGGCCGCTGCTAATATTTGAAGTATAGCCATAATCACCTCCTTTTGTATTTCTTTATGGGTAAAACAACGACCTCCCGGGGGCTGTTCACCGGAAATAAATTTTTTCTTCCATGTTTTGCCCCCTTCTCTCAGGGCAATGGTTTGGATTTACGGGATAAACCTGTTATTTTTAACGGTAGAAAATACCGATAACCTATTGCCTCAATGCTTCAATACCTTCGCAACCCTTCCGAATCCCGCAGTACCCTTAAGCTTGTTTTTCTAGCCGCAGTGGTTGGGGTGGTTTCAGCGATCATTGCGATTGGTTTTCGTTACTTGCTGTTTTTCTTTCAAAACCTGTTTTTTTACCAGGATTTTTCGGGCGTTGAAGTTTCACCGGTGGGACATGATCTTGGATGGTGGGTGATTTTGGTTCCGGCCATTGGGGGCATTTTTGTAGGGCTGATCACCCGTTATGTAGCGGGAGAAGCGAAGGGTCATGGGGTACCCGAGGTCATGGAGTCGATCGCATTGCATGGCGGGAAGATGCGGCCGCGGATTGTCTTGTTTAAGGCCCTGGCCTCGGCCTTGTCTATTGGTTCAGGAGGTGCAGTGGGCCGGGAAGGTCCCATCATCCAGGTGGGTTCGGGGGCCGGCTCGTCCATTGGCCAGGCACTCAAACTGGACCGCGATCAGGTCAGAACGCTGGTGGGCTGCGGAGCGGCCGGCGGAATTGCCGCCACCTTCAACACCCCGGTGGCGGGCATCATTTTTGCCCTGGAAATCATTCTTTTGGAACTTAAGTCGCGTTCGTTCATATCCCTGGTAATTGCCGCGTTTTTTGCAACCACCGTTTCCCGCCTCTTTCTGGGATCTCACCCCGCTTTTGAAATACCCGCCTATTCCTTTGTCAGCCTCTATGAGATCATTTTTTACCTGGTATTGGGCGTTATGGCTGGATTAACTGCCATACTGCTTATTAAGCTGGTTTACAGCACAGAACACTTTTTTGAGCACCGCATTGCCCTCCCCGCCGCCCTGAAACCTGCCTTAGGGGGCCTTATTGTTGGAATGGTGGGATATTTCCTTCCCCAGGTTTTTGGCTATGGCTACGATACCATCAGCAAACTGCTGAACCAGGAGATTGTGCTGACCACCATCTTGTTGCTGCTGGTTTTTAAGATTGTGGCCTTTGTCGTGACCATCGGGTCAGGGGCTTCAGGGGGGATCTTTTCTCCTTCCCTGTTTATCGGGGCTGCCCTGGGGGCCGCTTTCGGTTGGGCCATTAATGCCCCTTATCCCGAAATTACCGCCCCGATCGGGGCCTATGCCCTGGTGGGTATGGCCGCCCTGTTTGCCGCCGTATCCCGGGCTACCTTTACAGCCATCATCATCATTTTTGAACTCACCCTCGATTACAACATCATCCTGCCCCTGATGTTCTCCTGCGTGATCGCCGACCTGGTGGCCTGGAGCTTTTCACCCGATACCATTTATACCAAAAAACTCAGCCTTCGCGGAATCCGTATATCACAGGATATGCAGGCCAGCCGCCTCGATAGCCTTAAAGTGGGCGATGTGATGAGCATTACCTACGGGGTCAATCAAAACGATACCATACGACAAATCCATCAACACCTGATGGAAGGCCATATCCATTCCACCTGCGTGATCGACCAACAAAGAAGATTGAAGGGGATGATCTCGCTGAAGGACATCAACAAAATTCCTGATCAGGAACAAAACCACGCCGTTAAGGATTACATGCATCCGGCCCGGAAAACGACCTTCGCTGAAGAAACCCTCAGCGAATGCCTCTATAAAATGGCCCGCCATCAACTCGAATGCATCCCGGTGATCAGTACTTCCGATGACCAAAAAGTGATCGGTCAGATTTCTAGGGATGAAATTATTTCCAGAATGCATTAATTATTACCTTTGGGAGCTCATATGATGATTTTTTATTCATTGCTCATATGGAACCTGTCCGTGATCAAAGAAGACTATAGCCGGTAAAAAGAGAAGTTTGTCGTCAGCAACAAGCAATCTTTAGCTGGTAACAACAAGTTTATACCCGGCAAAAAGAAGTCTCCGGCCAACCCCAAGGGCACCATTTGATCAGGAAGGTTTCAATGATTTAGAAAAGCGGGAGGCAATATGGCAGGCATCAATTATCAGATCGAGCATCCTTACCAGGAATTTTCCAAGCGAATTCTGCGTTTTGTGGCCAAAAAGTTTTACCTCTATATCCCCGATTTGATTCTGTTGGTTTTGTTGGTGATCCCACCCTATGAAAGCGATGAGATCCTGATGATCGTCACCGGGCTGGTGATTCTGGGGTTTCGCGATATTGTACTGATGCGCAGAAGTATATATTACCTCAACCAGTTCAGGGTCGAAGATCAGTCGGTCCGGTTCTCCCTGATCAAATACAATGATGTGTTTGACCGCCACGAGAACCACATTGCCAATGTGGCGGTTGAGAAGGCAAAACAGCCTTTTCGTTTGATCATCAAGGAAAATGACCAGGTGGTCCACCAGCAGTATGCCATTGGATACTGGACCAAAGCTCGGTTGGAGGACCTTTACAACAAATTCAACAACATGAAGCAGGATGTGACCCTGGAGTCGATGTTTCAGGGACACATCGTGAATTAAGCCTTCGGCGGCGCGCTTTGCTTGATCTTCCCCGGGTAAGTTAAATTCACCCCTCCCTTAATGCTTTTTGTCTGGCGTTGAATGGCTGGCTTTTAAATGCGCGGCTTGCATGTTTTTTTCAGACCTGCTGCCTTTAATCCTTGCTTTTTATTGATCAGGCAGGAAAAAGAATAATTTACCCCCTGGGATAATTGATTTTTAACACGAATGGGATAAGCTTCGTAAGGTAGAATTGGGTGAGTTCCTTAAGGTAGAATTGGGTCAGCTTCAATAATGATTTGTTTGATCGGATTGTTGATAAACTTCTGCCATGCAGTGGTTTGTTTTCCGCTGCCATGGATTTCCGCTAATTATATCCCTTGGTCTCCATGACTTCCAAAAAAAAAATTGCTATATTAATTCCGAATTTTAGCCTGATATGTTGAATCAAAAATCGGAATTATGAATGAAATTCTACAATCCATTGATGATGCCATTGTTGCCTATAATGACTATGTTGGAGGATATGCTTTATTGCTTTTGCTGATTCCAACGGGCATATATTTTATCATTAAGCTGCGTTTTCTCAACATCACCAAGCTGCGGCATTCAATTAACATCATCAGCGGCAGGTATGATAAAGCCGAGGACAAGGGCGACATCAACCATTTCAAGGCTTTGTCCACAGCGCTTTCTGCAACGGTAGGGACGGGAAATATTGTAGGGGTTGCCCTGGCCATTTATTTTGGGGGGCCCGGTGCGGTTTTCTGGATGTGGATCACCGGTTTTCTGGGGATGATCCTCAAATACACCGAATGTACCCTGTCGAATAAATACCGTCAGTTCAACTCGGATGGCACGGTATCGGGAGGCCCGATGTACTATATGGAGCATGGATTGAAGCAAAAGTTGGGCCGGTTTGCCAAGGTTTTGGCGGTCATTTTTGCCATTGCCACGGTGGTATGTTCGCTGGGGACCGGCAATATGGCCCAGTCCAATTCGATCTCCGATGCCCTGGTGACCAATTATGGCATTCCGGTATGGGCCTCTGGGGTGATGTTAACCACGTTGGTTCTTTTGGTTATTGTAGGTGGCATCAAGCGGATTGCAGAAGTCACTTCCCGGCTGGTTCCTTTTATGGCGGTTTTATATGTACTCAGTTCCCTGGCGGTCATCCTGTTCAATTACAACGATGTACCCCAGGCCTTTGAGTTGATATTTCACGATGCCTTTTCAGGAACGGCGGCTGCAGGCGGTTTTGTAGGTTCTACCTTTATGATGACCCTGGTATGGGGTGTCAGGCGGGGCCTTTTTTCGAATGAAGCCGGACAGGGCTCTGCCGCCATCGCGCACGCAGCGGCCAAAACCAAATACCCCGCCCGCGAAGGGCTGGTTGCTTCGGTGGGCCCGCTGGTCGATACCCTGATCATATGTACCCTTACCGCCCTTTTGATCATTGTTACCGGCGCCTGGGATTCCGGTGAAAAAGGAGTGGGAATGACCATTATTGGCCTCTCTAAAGGCCTTACCCGCCTGGGTATTGAGCATACCGGACGCCACATCGTCGGCATCGGCTTGCTTTTGTTTGCCTTCTCTACCATGATCAGCTGGTCTTATTATGGCTCACGGGCGGCTAACTATCTGCTGGGCGAAAAATACATCAAACCTTACCGCTACCTCTTTGGCCTGTTCGTTTTCCTGGGTTCCATCTGGGGCATCGACCTGGTATGGCACTTTGTCGATATGGTGATTACCTTTATGACCATTCCCAACCTGATTGCCCTGTTGTTGCTCGGTCCTGTCGTGGTTCAGGAAACCAAAAAGTATTTCCGCCAAATGGAAAAAGTGAAGTATGGCACCGAGAAATAATCTGTATTAAAGGGGAAGTATTATCTTTGCCGGGAATTTGTCATCTATAAATGCAATAAATGGCAACAGACAGGCCGATGAGGAAGCTAAAGAACAGCGAGCTGGAGCGCAAGAGCATTGAGGATTTCAAATCAACCCACAAATACCCGGTTTATTTGGTGTTGGATAATGTCCGGAGCCTCAACAATGTCGGCTCGGCTTTTCGCACGGGGGATGCGTTTTTGATCCGGGGAATTTGTCTGTGCGGCATAACAGCGTGTCCTCCTCACCGGGATATTCACAAGACGGCCCTGGGAGCTACCGATTCGGTTGAGTGGAGTTATTACGCCACCACCGGCCAGGCCATCGATGAGTTGAAAGCCTCCGGATATCAGATTATATCCATTGAACAGGCCCGGGGCAGTGTAGAGCTGCCGGAGTTCAAACCGCAGGCGGATCAAAAATATGCCCTGGTCTTTGGACATGAGGTGAAAGGCGTACAACAGGACATTGTCGACCGCAGCGACTGCTGTATCGAAATTCCCCAACACGGTACCAAGCATTCGCTGAACATTTCGGTGAGCGTAGGGGTGGTGCTGTACCATTTCTATTACCACCTGCGCTGAACCCAAGGAAATGCACTTCTTTGAATTCTATAACGCCCTTGTCTCGATTAAAAACAAGGGCGTTTTTCTTAAAAAAAAGCATCCCGCCTCGGCGGGATGCTTTTTTTATTTGTTTGCCCGGAATAACCGGTTGTTTGATCATTATTATTCAACAATGGAGGTGAACTCCTGATCGCTCATATATTCGGCAAATTCCATGTCAGTTTTGGCTTTTGCCTTCAGATCAGCGTTCTTGTCGATGGCCGTTGTCAGGCTGGTCATGACTTTATCCTTGTCATTGTTGCGGGCAGCAATGACTGCCTGCAGGTAATAATTGTGGGCAGACTTGTCCTGGATTTGCTCCAGCATGGTTTGGGCCTGACCCTGTTTTTCGCCCAGCAGCATAGCCAGGGCAGTATTGAAGGATTCCCAGCCCTGCAGGTAGTTAATGGCTGCGTCATACTCGCCATTGATGATGTTGACGATACCCAGGTTGTATTCTACATTCTGGCCGGCATCAGTGGCTTTTTTGAAGTACTCCTTGGCATCTTCCACCTTACCATTGCGCAGGGCAACAACTCCCAGGTTATTCAAGATTTGCGGCTTGCCTTCTACAATGTTGTTGGCCTTTTCCAGGGCTTCTTTGGCATCATCCAGTTTACCCTGCATGATCTTTACATAGCCAATGTTGTTATAGGCACGGGCACATTGGGGCTCTTTTTCGGCTGCCATCTCAAAGGCTTCCAGTTTTTGGGCCGGATCTTTAAAGAGTTCGTAACCTGCATAGAGTACTTCTTCCAAACCTAAGGTATCGGGCTTGCTATCGATGTACTTCTTGATTTCCGCATCGGAAAAGCCCACTTTTTCAATCTGAACCATCAGTTCAGACCTTCTGAGCTTCGGGAGAACCTCTTCGGCCAGCACCTTAAAGGTTTCAGCCATGTTCTTGATCTCTTTCTCCCGCACTTCAGGATCGGAATACATGGAAAGCACCCTCAAAATCAGGTCTTTGTCTTCGATGTTGGACTGCTCCACCAGCTTTTTAAAGCCTTCCCAGTCTTCGGTAGTGGTTTTCGCCTTGTATACTTTTTTGGCTTCATCTTCACTGAGCTTTTTCTTATCGATGACCTTGTTCAGGTATTCATTGGCTGAGCCCTTTCTTCCCTGGGAAAGCCTTTCGTTCAGATCCATCGGGCCATCCGGTGAAGCATAGCCATGAATTTGAATGCCCTTGTAATTTTTGTTCTTGGCTTCCTGAATTTTCTTGATGAAATCTTCCAGCTTCTTGATGTCTTCTTGTTCGAGTTCGGAATTCCTCACATTATCTCGCTCGATTACATAGTGGATATCCGCACCTTTTTCTTCACTGGTGATCCGCTGGAATTTGTCTTCCATCATCACCGGCTTGGCATCATCGACTTGCACCATTGTCGAAGTGGCAATGACTCCTTTGGCGATGTTGCGCTCAGGCAGGGGAAGGGTCTCTTCTCCATCGGCAACCCGGGCTTCGCCTCTCATTACCAACTCTGAATTCCTCATGCCCTCTTCAAAGTCGAACGTACCGTTGAATTCAATCTGTCCGCCTGTCTCATATTCCACGACCTTGTTGTTGGCTTGAACGTCTATTCCCTGGAAAGTCTTGGATTCCAGTTCTTCTTCTCCTCCTTCGTATGTTAGAACCGGAGTGAACTCGACAATAGCATCCTTGTTGAACCATTCGGGCGGTATTTCACCTTGAATGCTATACTCTACTTCACCGCCATGCGTTTCCAATACCTTTGGCGTCGTATTGAAAGTAAGGGTGCCATACTCTTCTTTCATCTTGTCAATGCCACCGCAGCTACTAAGCAATACCGCTGCTATCAGGAAGGATGTTAAAAAATTTAGCTTTTTCATAATTGCGACCGATTATTTGTTTATGAATAAATCTTTTGATTATGATTCGTACTTTATGTTAGTACAAACTTAATAATGTTTTGATTAAAATAAAAATATTACGGATAAAATTATGTTATGTGGGTATTAAAAAATGTGGCGGCTAATGCCCAATGGATGCTCTTTATTGAAAAGGAAGCTTTTAATTGCATCATAATCAGACGAATTGTTGACAAAGTCTAAATTGTTCGTATCCAGTATTAAAATTCGCATGCCCTTCTGTTGTTTCAGGTAATTAAAGTATTCCCGTTCGAGTTGTTTCAGGTAGGCTGAGGTCAGGTTCATTTCATAGGTTCGACCGCGTTGTTGTATGTTTTGCATTAAATGATCCACGTTTTGATGCAGGTAGACGTACAGATCGGGTTTGGGGATGGATTTATAGATGATGTTGAATATCTGCCGGTAAAGCAGGTATTCCTGTTCAGACAGGGTAATTTTGGCAAAAAGCAGGGATTTGGAAAAGTAGTAATCGGCCAGGGTAAAGGTTTTAAAAAGGTTTTGATAGGGGAGTTTACTGGTCAACTGCTGATAGCGGGAAGCCATGAATGAGAGTTCAACATGGAAGGCATATTTTTGTGGATTTTGGTAGAACTTTGGCAGGAAAGGGTTGTCGGCGAACTCTTCCAGCAGGAGGTTGGCCTGGTAATCAGCGGCCAGTTTTTGAGCCAGGGTGGTTTTGCCTGCCCCGATGTTGCCCTCAATGACGATGTAGTTGTATTTCAAAGCTTTGTTTTTTAAAGGGGGAAGACCTGGTTGGATGGCCGGGATGGCACCCCCTAAAGATATTTTTTAACCTGGAGATGGTTTTAAAAAAAGGGGGATGCCGTCGGGCTCAGACAGATGGTTGAAATGGTTTTTAATATTGGGGCTTGAATCCTTCGATGTTATCGAAGACAAAGGACCACATGTCGGCCTCTTCCTGGATTTGCGCGCTGGTGGCTTTTCCGGCGCCATGTCCGGCCTGGGTTTGTATGCGGATCATGGTGGGATTGGGGCCCTGGTATTTTTCCTGCAGGGTCGCGATGTATTTAAAGGAGTGAGCCGGTACCACGCGGTCGTCATGGTCGGCTGTCATAGCCAGGACCGCCGGATAGGGTTTGCCTGCTTCAATGTTGTGAAGGGGCGAATACTGGTAGAGGTTTCTGAAATCAACCGAATCCTGGCTGGTTCCGTATTCATCGGCCCAGGCCCATCCGATGGTAAATTTGTGATAGCGCAGCATATCCATCACCCCGACCGCCGGGACAGCCACTTCAAACAGCCCGGGCCGCTGATTGGTGACCGCACCCACCAGCAAGCCTCCGTTCGATCCCCCATGAATGGCGATCTTATCAGAAGTGGTATAGCCTTGGTCAACAAGATATTCGGCGGCACTGATGAAGTCGTCAAATACATTTTGCTTGTTGAGCTTCATGCCTTGTTTGTGCCACTTTTCACCGTATTCTCCTCCGCCTCTGATATTGGCCACTGCATAAATGCCCCCGTTCTCCAGCCATACCATGTTGCTTTTGCTGAACGATGGGGTGATGCTGATGTTGAAGCCTCCATATCCATATAGAAAGACCGGATGCGCCTGGTCCATGTTCAGCCCTTCTTTGTGCACCAGGAACATGGGAATGCGCGTGTTATCTTTGCTTTTGTAGAAGACCTGGCGGGTGACATACTTTTCTGGGTTGAACGGGGTTTGCGGGTCGAACAAGAGGTTGGTCTCTTTTTGACTGAGATGGTGTTGCCATATTTGTTTGGGCTGGGTGAAAGCACTGAAAGAATAGAACAACTGATCGCTTTTGGCATTGGCCGAGAGCGACCCCACCGTGCCCATGTCGGGGAGTTCGATTTGATAAAGATTTTCTCCTTTTAGGTTATAAACCTGCAATTTGCTGTGGGCGTCTTCCAGGTAGGATGTGATGATCCTGTCCTGGCCTACCTCACAGGACTGAAGCACGTTCTTCTTTTCGGGGATCAAATCTATCCAGTTGCCCACATCGCGCTGATGGATGTTGATCAGCACCACTTTATACTTGGGCGCCTGGTAATTGGTGTGAACCACCATTTGATCGCCAATGTGGTCGATGATGCGGTATTCGTATTCAAAACCGGTGGTGAGTTTAACATAGGGCCCGTCATCCTTGAGGTTCTTTACGTAGACATTATTGCCGCTGGTCGAACGCGTTTCATAAATATACAGGTACTTCTGATCACTGGAAACCTGGGGGGAATAATTGCGCCTGGGATATTCAGGCTTCTTGAAAACCAAGGCATCTTCCGATTGCGGATTGCCCAGCTGGTGGTAATAGACTTTGTGGTTGGTGTTGGCCTGGGTCATCGCCTGGCCTTCTTTGGGCTTTTCATACCGGCTGTAAAAAAATCCGTCCTGGTACCAGGCCATATTCGAAAATTTGATCCATTTCAGGTGATCTTCCAGTTGCTCTTTGGTCTCCAGGTTCATTACATAGGCTTCGCGCCAATCCGATCCACCGCGGGAAATGGTATAGGCCAGGTACTTCCCGTTATGAGAAACGCTAAAGTCCATCAGAGCCACTGATCCATCTTCTGAAAAGGTATTGGGATCAATCACCTTCTCGGGTTCGCCCTGCAGGTCTTCTTTCATATACAATACGCTTTGATCCTGAAGCCCGGTGTTTTTGAAGAAAAAATATTTTCCGGCTTTCTCCCGGGGGGCACTCATCCTTTCGTAGTTCCATATCTCTTCCAGCCGCCGGGCTATATCGTCGCGGTAGGGTATTTGTTCGAGGTAGTTGAAAGTGACCTCATTCTGTGCCTTGACCCATTCAGCCACCGCCTGGGAGGTATCGTTCTCAAGCCAGCGGTAGGGATCCGGCACCTGGGTGCCAAAGTATTCGTCGACGGTGTCTACTTTTTTGGTTTCGGGGTAGTTGTACTGGCTGTTTTGACAGGCGAAAAACGCCGGCATCATTACCAAAAAAAGAAGGATCAGCTTATTGGACATAGTGGGATTGGTTATAAGATTCACATGGTTATGATTGACCCAGTAAATATAAAAAAAAATCAGAAGCATACGCCTCTGATTTCTTCATGATTCATGCTGTTGGCAAGGATCTATTTGTTCTGTTTGCGTTTTGGTCTTGGCAACAGGGCTTTTCTGGAGAGTCTCAGGTTGCCGGTTTGTTTGTCAATGTCGATCAGTTTCACCTCCAGTTCCTGGCCTTCTTTAAGGACACTCTCTACGCTTTCGATGCGTTTCCAGTCAATTTCAGAGATGTGGAGCAGTCCTTCCTTGCCGGGGATGATTTCCACAAAAGCGCCAAAAGAGACGATGGATTTGATGGTTCCTTTGTAGACCTTGCCTACTTCGGGGACTTCGACAATTTGCTTGATTCGTTCTACGGCATTATCGACCAGCTCTTTGTTTTCAGCAAAAACATCGACCTGTCCATACTCTTCCTTTTCTTCGATGGTGATGGTGGTATTGGTCTCATGCTGGATTTGCTGGACGATTTTACCACCGGGGCCAATCAGGGCTCCAATCATATCCTTGGCGATGCGAACCTGTTCAAATCTCGGGGTATGGGGTTTATAATCGGGCCGGGGTTCGGCCAGGGTTTCGCTCATTTTATCGAGGATATGCAGGCGTCCTACCCGGGATTGTTCCAGGGCTTCTTCCATGATTTCGTAGGAAAGGCCTGATATTTTGATGTCCATTTGGCAGGCGGTGATGCCATCGCGGGTTCCGGTAACTTTAAAGTCCATATCGCCCAGGTGGTCTTCATCGCCGAGGATATCGGAAAGGATGGCATAATTGCCTTCATCGTCGGTGATCAGGCCCATGGCGATGCCGGAGACGGGTTTTTTCATGGGTATACCGCTGTCCATCAGGGCAAGGGTGCCGGCGCAGACGGTAGCCATGGAGGAGGAACCGTTGGATTCCATGATGTCAGAAACCACCCGTATGGCGTAAGGGTTGGAATCTTCCAGGGGAACCATCCCTTTCAGGGCGCGGTGGGCCAGGTTGCCGTGACCTACCTCGCGGCGGCTGACACCCCTTACGGGTTTGGCCTCGCCGGTAGAGAAAGGCGGGAAGTTGTAATGCAATACAAACTTTTCGGTGCCCTGGATCAAAACCTCATCAATCACCTGCTCGTCGAGTTTGGTCCCCAGGGTTACGGTGGTCAGCGACTGGGTCTCTCCGCGGGTAAAGATGGCAGAGCCATGGGCTGCCGGTAAATAATCAACTTCACACCAAATGGGCCGGATCTGATCATACTCCCTCCCGTCCACACGCAGCTTTTCATGGAGGATCAGCGAGCGGATGGCCTCTTTTTCCACTTCGTGGTAGTAGCGGTCAATCAATCCGGTTTCAACCTGGTCTTCGCCCTGTTCTTCGATCAATTGGTTGGTGAAGTCTTCCTTGATCTGATCCAGGGCATCGGTGCGTTCATGCTTGCCCGGGTGGGTTTTGGCTGCCTGGTATACCTTGTCATAAAGGTCCTTATGCACGCGCTGACGCAGTTCTTCGTCGTTCTCTTCGTGGTGGTACGCCCGCTTGGTGACCTTCAGTTCTTCGGCCAGTTCATTTTGCTTGATGCAGTGCATCTTGATGGCTTCATGGGCAAACTTGATGGCCTCCAGCATCTCCTGTTCGGATACTTCGCTCATTTCTCCCTCGACCATCATCACATGTTCCATGTTGGCCCCGACCATGATGTCCATATCGGCGCGGGCAAGCTCTTCGAAAGTGGGGTTGATCTTGAAATGGCCGTCGATGCGCGCTACACGCACCTCCGAGATGGGCCCGTTGAAGGGCACGTCCGATACACTCAGGGCAGCTGATGCTGCCAATCCGGCCAGCGAATCGGGTATGATGTCTTTGTCGGCCGATATCAGATTGATCGTTACAAAGGTGTCGGCGTGATAATCCTCGGGGAAAAGGGGCCGCAGGGCGCGGTCAACCAGCCGGGCAGTGAGGATCTCATAGTTGGAGGGGCGGGCTTCCCTCTTAAGAAAACCGCCGGGAAACCGGCCGAAAGAGGCAAATTTTTCCTTATATTCAACCGTTAACGGCATGAAGTCTACATCTTCCTTGGCTTCTTTGGCCGAAACAACGGTGGCCAGCACCATCGTCCGGCCCATCTTGACCACGACTGAGCCGTCGGCTTGATTGGCAAGTTTGCCGGTCTCTATGGTGATCTTACGGCCCTCGCCCAGGTCAATTGTCTTTTCAATAGGTTCATTCATAGGAGTTACTTTTTCTCGGTAAGATAATGGTCAATGCGGAAAACAAATGAAAAAAGGCAATGGGGTATTGCCTTTTGACTACTTACGCAGCTTGAGTTTCTTGATGATGGCGCGATATCTTTCAATGTCTTTGCTTTTTAGATAGTCTAGCAGACTTCTTCTTTTGCCGACCAGCTTGAGCAAAGCCCTTTGCGTACTGTAATCTTTCTTGTGGGTCTTCAAATGTTCGGTTAAGTCCGTAATGCGCCGGGTGAATAATGCAATCTGACTCTCCGCTGATCCGGTATCTTTCTCGCTTCCGCCGTACGCTTTGAATAGTTCTTGCTTTTGTTCTGATGTTAAGCTCATAATATTCGTTTATTTATACAAATTGCCACACTTGGTTTAAGGAATGCAAAATTATTGATTTTTTTTTTCTGAACAATGATAATGCAAAAAAAATGTATGGTTTTATTTTAATTTATGTATTTGTTTGTCAAGTACCTTTAAGCCTTCACTCAGGCTACGGGGTTGGTAATGGAGCATTTTTTCGGCTTTTTCCAGGGTGAAACCGGAGCGGGGCGGCCTGGGGGCCGGCTCATTCAGTTCCTCGGAGGAAATGGGCCGCACCAGGGTTGAATCGAGCCCGAAATGTTGGGCTACCCGCAGGGCCATGTCTCTTATACTCATAAGCTCTTTACCGGCCAGGTGATAGATGCCGGTTTTACCCCGCAGGGCCATCTCTGCACAGGCTTCTGCCACGTCCTCAGCCAGGGTAGGGGTGCGATACTGGTCACCGACCACCCATATGGGTTTGTTTTGCCGGAGGGTATAATAGACCCAGGTGGCCAGGTTGTTTCTTTTCATGCCCGGAAAGTAACCATACACCAAAATGGTTCGGATGATACTCCATTTGTGCCCGTGATTCATAAGATATTGCTCGGCGGCTTCTTTGGTGGCCCCATAGTGGTTCAGCGGGCGGGTTGGATCCTCTTCCCGGTAATCATCACGTTGGCCGTCAAACACAAAATCACTGGAAAAATGGATCAGGTGCGTCTCAAATCGATTGGCCAGTCGGGTGAGGTTTTGAACCGCTTCGGTGTTGATCCTCTCACAGGTGGCTTGTTCCTTTTCGCATAGATTGACATTGGCCAGGGCCGCGGTATGAATCACCACCCCGGGGCGATGGCGTTCCAACAATGCTTCTGTGCGCAGGTGATCCGTAATATCCATCATTTCAAACCGGTAGGCCAGGGGAAGCGGGCAGAGCTCCTCATGCAATGATGTGGCAATAAGTTCTACATCCTCCCGGCTGGCAAGGGCCTTTTTCAGTTTCTGGCCAATCAGCCCGTTAGCTCCTGTTAGCAGAACTTTCATCTTCAGGCAGATTTTCTTTTCCCGTCAATATATTCCGTAGCTTTTCCAGTTGAGCCCGTCGGCCTAGCACAAAAAGCTGATCGTAGGAAGAGATTTTTACTTCCGGTCCGGGGTTGACAATATAGTGGTTGTCCTTGGTCTTTAGTCCAATGATGTTCGCCCCGGTATGTTTGCGGATCGACCATTCGCCTATGCTTTTATCGGTGAAACAACGGTCAAGGTTGTTGCAGGATATTTCTTCCAGGTATACTTCGTCCGGGTCCTGCAACATGATGAAATCGAGAAAATCGATTACATCGGGTTGGGCCACAAGTTTGGCCATGCGTTGGCCGCCTATCCGGTCGGGCATGATCACATTGGTAGCTCCGGCGCTTTTCAGCTTTTTATCGGTCTGGGCATCCGAAGCCCGGCTGATGATTTTCAGGTTGGGGTTCAATTCACGGGCCGAGAGCACCACAAACAGGTTATCGGCATCATTGGGCAGGGCGGTGACCAGGGCCCGTGCATTCATGATGTTGGCGTCGTTGAGGGTTTCATCGCTGGTGGCGTCGCCCTCAATATAAAGCATGTCGGGGTTTTTCCGAATCTCTTCAATGATGGGGGGGTGGTGGTCGACAATCACCACCTCCACCTGATGCCTGGTGAGCTCATCCACGGCCTGGCGGCCGTTTCTGCCATAACCACATACAATCACGTGGTTCTTGAGCTTGTCAATCCTTTTTTTGATTTTAAAATCCATATAGTAATATCTAAAAATGCCGTCCACAATATAGCGGGTTAGGGTGGTCACCGCATAGGCAAATATACCAAAACTAAATACAATCAGGAAAAAGGTGAATATCTTACCCAGGTCTGAAAGCGGTTCAACTTCCCCGAAACCTACTGTACTCATGGTGATGATCGTCATGTAAAGGGCTTCCAGCAGAGTGTACCCCTCAATGAGAACGTATCCGATGGTACCGATTACCACAATTCCTAACAGCAGAAGGACCGCCAGCATCATGGAGCGGAATCTTTCTTTTCGGAGCTCGTTTTTTCTGTCTGCCATGGGCTAGCTTTTTTCCTGAAGTTTTTATTTTTTTCCAGCGGATTTTATCTTTTTTCAGCGGATTTATTTTTTTCCAAAGGTTGTCTTTTTTCAGCGAATTTAATTTTTTCCAAAGGTTATAGCCTTTTATTTGGTTTTAGCTTTTTTCCAAAGATGTTAGCTTTTGCTTTGTTCATGAACCATCATGTTGATTGACCCGATCAACATGACTTTACAAAGCAGGTTGGCCCGAGGGGGTATCTCAGCCTTTATGTTTCAGGGTGGTGAACTGCCGGGTATCCCGTGGCTGAGGATATAGTTTCCTACCTGGCAATCCAGGCATTTGTGGTGATTGCAATATTGATTTTTCAGTTGAATCAGGCCCTGGGAATGGTAGGCATTGGGTACCCTGATGCCAAGGGCTTCCCAGTGGCGGGTGATGGTGTTTTTTTCCGGCCCCAGTTCAAGCAAAAGCTGCAGTGCCCTTTCCTTGAATGCAGCTTTGTTATAAAAGGCCCCGTATACGAACAGGAAAGGCACCACCGTGTTGATCACCAGTACCTGAAATGCGTCTTCCCCCAGGGGTTTGTTCATTCGTTTGCCGGGTTTATGGAAGGTATAATGGGTTTGCCAGTAGGGGGAGGGTTGTACATTAAACAACGCTCTCATCTGCTGAAGGGTTTGCTTTTCCAGCAAATGTGAGAACAACCGGTTGGTGGTGTGGATGAGGGCACAGAACTGTGCAATTCGAAGGGTGGGGAAATTTCCCGGCCTGAGCCGGGCAAACTTCCATAAATGTTGTTCAAGGGGTTTGAGTTGGAATTTTTTCCGAAGGTAGAGGTATTCATCAAACAATTGCATATGGTAGGGATCATCCAGGCTTTTTTGCCGAAGAAAGCCGGCCTGTCCGAAGAACAGGGCCTCCAGCTGAAGCAGGTTTCCCTTCTGCCTGATCATTTGATTGAACGGGAGGGATCGGGCCAGCATCTCAAAGGGTTCGGCATTAACCTTGAAGCCGAAGTTTCGGGCCAGCTTTTGATAGAAGGTCGCCTCCCAGTCCTGGTTGTTGGCCCTAAGGTTTTGTTCGATCTCCCTGCTTTTGTCCTCCAGGCGCTCGATGGTCAGGCGGCTCAGCCAGAAGTCTATGACCGAGCGATCTACCCGCGGGATGGCTTTTTCGCAGGCCACCCAGGCTTCGCTTTCCAAAAGTTCCCGGTAACGCTCAAAAAGAGCCTTGTCGAAACGCAGTTCGGTGGTGGGGATCACTTCGTGATTGGTGCGGTAAACTGTCTGGTTGTCATAAAGGACCACCTGAAGAACCACATTGTCGTAAGCTTTATCGTGATGGTGGCCATGGTGATACCAGTCGGAGGCCTGCTGATGAATCTCTACATTGCCCACCCAGATGGTGCGGCCAATGCGAATGCGGGCATTCAGAAAATCGGGGCCGGCATCGGGATTGTGCTGACCCACCTGCAAGACAACCACCTTTTCGCCCGAGCGGGTGAAAAGCTCATCCCTGGAAAAAAGCCGATACTTCCAGAGATAATGCAGGAATTTTTCCGGAATATGCACCATTCCCCTGTTTTGAATTTTATAAGGCTTATGCCCCTTGATTGCTTGCCGGTGAAAGTGAAGGCCACAGGCGCTGATCAGCTCATCAGGGCCTTTTGTGATCTTGAGGCTGACCGGATCAACCCTGGCATTTGAAGGCCGATCACCTGACCGCCGCCCGTGTTTTTTTCTTCCTGCCACTTCTATATCAAAGATATAAAATTCATGCCATAGATGGGCCATCAACAGGGGCAAAAAATTAGGGGTTAGCCAGCAGCTTTTTTTCGGACAAGAGCCGTTCCATCTGTTTGTTGATTTTCATGGCCTGATCGCGGGCCGTCACGTCGAAGCTTTTGGAGGGATCGCTGAAGATGATGCTTCTCGAGGCGTTTACCAGCAGCCCGCCTTGTTGATTGAGCCCGGCCCGGCTCAATTCCTGAAGGTTGCCCCCCTGGGCTCCGATGCCGGGGACCAGCAGGAAATGATCGGGGATGATTTGGCGGATGCCCTCCAGGTAATGGGTTTGGGTGGCCCCGGCAACAAACATCATGTTTTCCGTTGTACCCCATTGGCTGGCGGTTTTTATGACCCGCTCAAAAAGGTACTCTTCCGGCTGGTCGGTGGCGGTGAGCTGGAAATCATTGGCCCCGGGATTGGAGGTAAGCCCCAGCAGGATGCTCCATTTGCCTTTATAGGCCAGGAAAGGTTCCACCGAATCTTTCCCCATATAGGGGGAAAGGGTAACGGCGTCAAAATCGAGGCGTGAGAAGAAGGTTTCGGCGTATTGACGGGCGGTGTTGCCGATATCTGATCTTTTGACATCGGCAATCAAGAAATTTTCGGGATACTTCTCGCGGATATAACCGGCGGTTTTCTCCAGACTTCGCCACCCCTTATTGCCCTGCACCTCGTAAAATGCGGTATTGATCTTATAGCCCACACATACATCGTGGGTTAGATCGACAATGGCCTTGTTGAAATAAAAAGCCGGATCCACTTTACTTTGCAAATGGCCGGGGATTTGTTCCATGTCTGAATCCAGCCCGATGCACAGGTAGCTCTTTTTTTGCTGGATGGTTTGAAAAAGTTCGTCTTTTGTCATAGGTTAAGCTTCTAATCCGGTTTCTTTGAGTCGTTCGGCATTTTCGGCCATCTGGAGTTGATCAATGATCTGCTGAATGTTGCCGTCCATAACCGAATCGAGGTTATAAAGGGTTAAATTGATGCGGTGATCGGTTACCCGGCTTTGGGGAAAGTTATAGGTCCGTATTTTGGCCGAACGGTCGCCGGTGGAGACCATGGTTTTTCGTTTGGAAGCGATCTCATTAAGGTATTTTTGATATTCCAGGTTGTAGAGTCGGGAGCGCAGTTCAGTCCGGGCTTTGTTGAGGTTTTTGGTTTGGGATTTTTCGTCCTGGCAGGTCACCACAATGCCACTGGGGATATGGGTCAGGCGTACAGCCGAGTAGGTGGTGTTCACCGATTGTCCGCCGGGGCCCGACGACATGAAGATGTCCTTGCGGATGTCTTCATCCCGCAGTTCCACGTCAAACTCCTCTGCCTCAGGCAATACAGCTACCGAGGCGGCTGAGGTATGCACCCTTCCCTGGGTTTCGGTCTGGGGTACCCGCTGCACCCGATGAACCCCCGACTCATACTTGAAGGTTCCATATACCTTCTCTCCACTGATTTTCATGACCACTTCCTTGAAACCCCCAACGGTGCCTTCTGAGGCATCGGTCACTTCAACCTTCCAGTTTTTGCCTTCACTGAACTTGACGTACATCCGGTAAAGATCGCCGGCAAAGATGCTGGCTTCATCACCGCCTGCTCCGGCCCGGATCTCCACAATGGCATTCTTTTCATCCTCCGGATCCTTCGGAACCAGCAACATCTTAATCCGCTCTTCCAGGGGTTCCTTCTTCTTATTGAGCTCTTCCAGCTCATCCTTGGCCATCTCCCTGAGCTCTTCTTCCTGCTCGGTCTCCAATACCTGCTTGGCCGATTCCAGGTTGTTGAGCAGTTGCTTATATTCTTCGTAGGTACTGATGATGGGCTGAAGATCCTTGTATTCCTTGTTCAGTTTGACATAACGATTCATGTCCGACATCACTTCCGGGTCGGTGATCAACTCGCTGACCTCGTCAAAACGCATCTTCACGCCTTCAAGCTTTTTCAGGATCATGTTATTTTCGCTGTTGTGCTCACTCATGATGATGACTTTTTCTTGTTGCTGTTCAACGAACAATCACCGGCTATTGGTATCCGGTTTAGGGGTATTGATAGGTCTGTGCAGGGGTTTGAAGGGTTAGTTTTTTGCCGGAAGCTTCCTGGCAGTAACCGATTTTTTTTGCAGCCAGCCCGAATGATTCACTAATGCTTATGATTTGATCGGCATAGGCCTCGGGGACATACAATTCAAAACGATGGCCCATGTTAAAGACCTGGTACATTTCTTTCCAGGAGGTTTGCGATTCCTGCTGAATGAGGCGAAAGACCTCGGGCACTTCAAACAGGTTGTTTTTGACCACATGGAGGTTATCGATGAAGTTCAGCACTTTGGTTTGGGCGCCTCCTGAGCAATGAATCATTCCATGGATATGGGAGCGGTGGTGTTGAAGGATTTTTTGCACCACCGGGGCGTAAGTTCGTGTAGGGGAGAGCAGCAAGCTGGCGGCATCCATGCCGGTATGACCTGCCGGGTCGGTCAGGCGGTAGCTGCCGGAAAAGACCAGGTTGGGATCCAGGCCCGGATCATAGCTCTCCGGATACTGCCCGGCCAGCTCATGGGTCAGCACATCATGGCGGGCGGCAGTCAGCCCGTTGCTGCCAATGCCGGAGTTGTAGGTGGTCTCATAATCGGTCTGACCCGCCGAAGCCAGCCCAATGATTACATCCCCGGGCTGAATGTTCCCGTTGTCCACCACCTGAGCCCTTTCCATCCGCGTGGTGACCGTTGAGTCCAGAATGAGGGTCCTCACCAGGTCCCCCAAATCGGCCGTTTCACCCCCCGTCGAATAGATCTCAATGTTCAGGCCCCGGAGCCATTCCAGTATCTCTTCGGTTCCCTGAATGATCGCTGAGATGACTTCACCGGGGATGAGGTTTTTATTTCTCCCAATGGTCGAGGAAAGCAGGATTTTGCCGGTAGCCCCGACACATATTACATCATCCAGGTTCATGACAATGGCATCCTGGGCAATGCCCTTCCATACCTCCAGGTTGCCCGTTTCCCTCCAGTAAAGGTAAGCCAGCGCACTCTTGGTGCCGGCCCCGTCGGCGTGCATGATGTTGCAGTAGCGCGGATCATCCCCCATCATGTCCGGTACGATCTTGCAAAAGGCATTGGGGTAAAGGCCCTTATCAAGATGCGCAAGGGCCTGGTGCACGTCTTCTTTGGAGGCCGAAACCCCCCGCTGCTGGTATCTTGATGATGGTTTCATAACTCTAACTTAGGAATACGGGCTCACAAAAATACGAATTCGAAGCGGATAAAAACAGCAATTTCAAATCTTTTTCCCCGTGCCCGTTACCACCGGCTGCGGGAAAAGAAAAAGGGGGGTGCCGCCTTTCCGGCCAACCACCCCCTGTTTTTTGAAGCTGCACCCTTAAGGCTTGAAATCCGTGGAGATCACTTTGAACTCTGTCCTCCGGTTGATCTGGTGAGCGATCTCTTTTTGTTCTTCGTTTTTAAGATTTTTGATGAATGCTTCGCTCAGCACATCGCCTTGTTCGAGAAAATCGTGTTGAGCCGCCAGGTTTTGGTCTACCTTTTTAGGCTGGGTGGCAGCAAATCCTTTGGCTTTGAGCCTTTCAGGGTTGATGCCATGGTCGATCAGATAGTTGACTACCGACTCCGCACGTTTGGTGGAAAGTTCCACATTGGCCCAGTGCTTGCCCCGGAAGTCGGTATGGGCCCTGAGTTCGATAACCACCCGGGGGTTGTCGTTGAGGGTTTCAATCAGGTTGTTCAGGGCTTCTTTAGATTCATCCCGAAGGGTCCACTTGTTGAAGTCGTAATATATATTGGGCAGCTCGATGGGTTCTTCAATGGAAGAGAGCATGATTTCAGGCTCAAAGACCTTGCTTTCCTCCAGCCCAACGGTCGAGGCTTTGCCCTTGTTGGTCAGGTAGTTCTTCTTGGAAGCCACAAATACATAATCGGTCTCGGGGCGCAACATAAATTTGAATTGACCATCTTCCCCGGTCTTGGCACTCATGGTCATCCCATCGCTGCCTACCAGCTTGACGGTGGTGTTTTCCAGGGGCTCTTCCGATTTTTTCTCTTTCACGGTGCCTTGTACGCTAAACTTAAGGGGCGGCAAAACAAAGGAAAAGATTTCATCATCTCCCTCGCGGGATGAGCTGAAATGACCGCGCTCTTTATTATCTTCGAAAACAATGCCAAAATCATCGTGGGTTGAGTTAATGGGGTAGCGCATATTTTTAACCTGATACTGACCGTTGGATTGTACGGTGGCTTTGAATATATCGAGTCCGCCCATTCCAAGGTGATAATCGGAAGAGAAATAGAGGGCCCCGTCGGGATGGATGAAAGGGAACATCTCATTGCCGGGGGTGTTGATGCGATCGCCCAGGTTAACGGGCTCGCCCCAACCCTTATCTCCTTTGCGGGATACTTTCCAGATGTCCATTTTACCCTGGCCACCCGGGATATTGGATACGAAGTAGAGGGTGGATCCATCATCCGAAATGCTGGGATGGGCTACCACCATGCTGTCGGGAGCAATGGAAATGGGTTCGGGCTTCTGCCATTCCCCGTTGCTCTTTTGGGTTCGGAAAATACGGCAACCCAGCTTCTCTTTCCGGTCCACCTCGCAGCGGGTAAAATACATGGTGTTGTAGTCGCCTGTGAAAGTGGCTGCCCCTTCTTCTACTTCCGTGTTGATCTGATTGGACAGGGGTTCAGGTTCACTCCATCTGCCCGACATATCCTGCTGGGAATAAAACAGGTCACTGAAATGCTGGCCCGTGGCACCGTTTTTTTCATCGCCGCTGGCCTCTTCGCGCGATGAAGTGAAATAAATCTCGTTGTACTCGGCTTTCGAATATACCGGGCAATAATCGTCACTGGTCGAATTAAGGTAACGCAATCGGGAAACTTTGTAGCCATTGGGGTTCTCTATCCATTTTTTGGCTTTGCGGCACGATTTAATCCCCATCTCGCCCCGGAGATCTTCCGGCTGCCGTTTCTGATATTCCTGGTAACTCTCTATGGCTTGTTCAAACTCTTCATTGGTTTTTAGCGCATTGGCGTGATGGAGGTATATCACAGGATTGTCATATTCTTTGGATATGGCTTTATTGTACCAAAGTTCTGCTTTACGGGGTTGACCGGTTTTGCGGTAGCATTCGGCAATTTTGAATACGATCTCGGCTTTAATCTCCTGGCCGCGAATCTTATCATAGGCATCACGGAACAAGTCGACTGCCTTGTAATATTGACCTGCCTGATAAACGTTTTCGGCCTCATGGTAGAATTTCATCTGGGCATTGGCCTGGGTGAACCAGCCAATGCTCAGAATCAACAGAAGGAGATATTTGATTTTCATTGTCGGGGCATTTTATTTTCGGGCTTACCACAACACAACATAACGTATGGCACGGTGTGGTGTTGTTTGAATAGCAGCCTCAATTCAATCGTTGCGTAAATGTAAATATTTTTGGCGAAAATAAAAAAGCTGACAATCAAAACTCATTAACGGGTAAATAATATTTCCCGGTATTTTGGGAAGGGCCATATCTCGTCATCCACGATCATTTCGAGTTTGTCGATGTGATATCGGATGGTTGGGAAATAGCTGGTTACCTGTTGTTCATAGCCATAGGCCATGTCCTTCATGTTTTCGAGTTGATTGGCCTTTTTACGTTGGTTGATCATCTCGACGACATTTTCGCGGATGGTATTCACATGGCGGGCAATTTTCTCAATGGTGTCCAATTGATGGTGGGCCATGGCCTTAAACTGTTCAGGTGGATAGACCGCTTTAAGGCCCTGAATATTTTGCAGCAGGGTGTTTTGATATTTCAGGGCGGTGGGGATGATGTGGTTCATGGCCAGATCACCCAATACCCGGGCTTCAATTTGTTTTTTCTTGGTGAAGGTTTCCAGGCTGATTTCCTGGCGGGCTTTCAACTCCCTTTCGCTGAGGATGTTGTTGGATCTGAGCAGATCGAGTGTTTTAGGGCAGAGCAGGGCCTCCAGGGAGCCGGGAATCGAGGAGATGTTGGTCAAACCCCTTCGGGCGGCTTCTTCGATCCAGCTTTGAGAATAACCGTCGCCTTCAAACCGGATGTTTTTGGATTCAATGATGTATTGCTTGATCACCCGCAAAATGGCTTCATCCTTTTTGATGTTGTTTGCTTTGATCAACTGGTCGGTTTCTTTTTTAAATTTGGCCAATTGATCGGCTACAGCAGTATTGAGGATGATCATCGGCGAGGCTATATTGGCCGAGGAGCCTACGGCCCGGAATTCAAAGCGGTTGCCGGTGAAAGCAAACGGTGAGGTCCGGTTGCGGTCGGTGTTGTCCAGGAGGATTTCCGGAATTTTGCCAATGTCCAGTTTCAACTCACTTTTTTCTTCCGGTGTCATTTTGGTGGTATCGTCCACCCGCTGTTCCAGTTCATCCAGCATTTTGGTGAGCTTGGTGCCGATGAAAACCGAGATGATCGAAGGGGGCGCTTCGTTGGCCCCCAGGCGATGCTCATTACCGGTAAAGGCAATGCTGGCGCGAAGCAAATCAGCATGTTCATATACCGCCCGGATGATGGTAACCAGGAAAGTCAGAAACTGCAGGTTGCTTTTGGGCGTCTTACCGGGCGCCAACAGATTGACTCCGGTATCGGTCAAAAGCGACCAGTTGTTGTGTTTGCCCGAGCCATTGATGCCCTTGAAGGGCTTCTCATGGAGCAGTGCCCTGAAATGATGCTTCTTGGCGATCTTCTGGATGATGGTCATCAACATCTGGTTGTGGTCCACCGAGAGGTTGGCTTCTTCAAACCGCGGTGCACACTCAAACTGATTGGGCGCTACTTCGTTGTGGCGGGTTTTCATGGGGATCCCCAGTCGATAGGCTTCAACCTCCAGCTCACGCATGAAGTTCTGCACCCGTTCAGTCAACGAACCGAAATAATGATCGCTTAACTGCTGATCCTTGGCCGATGCATTGCCGATCAGGGTACGCCCGGTCAGGTAAAGGTCGGGACGGGCATTGTAGTAGGATTCATCCACCAGAAAATATTCCTGCTCCCAGCCCAGGGTAATGTTGACCTTGCTTACGTTTTTGTCGAAGTACTGGCACACTTCGCTGGCTTTCTGATCAATATAATTGAGTGACTTGATCAGGGGCGTTTTATAATCCAGCGCCTCCCCGTTATAGGAGACAAAAATAGTAGGAATGCAGAGGGTTCGCCCATAGACGAAGGCGGGGGAAGAGGGGTCCCAGGCCGTATATCCCCTGGCCTCAAAGGTGTTGCGCAGTCCACCGCTGGGGAAACTCGATGCATCACTCTCCTGCTGTACCAGCATGTCACCCTGAAAATTTTCGATGATCCCGCCATTTTCAGCCGGCTCAAAAAAAGCATCGTGCTTTTCGGCCGTTGTTCCGGTTAATGGATGAAACCAGTGGGTATAATGGGTGGCTCCCCGCTCAAGGGCCCAGGCTTTCATACCCGAGGCCACCTGATTGGCATACTTGCGATCGATTTTGACCCCACGGTCGATGGCTTCCAGCACATTTTCATAAGCTTCCTTCGATAAATACTCCTGCATCTTTTGGCTGTCAAATACATTCTCTCCAAAATAACGGGAAGTCTTTACCGAGGGCAATTCAACATGTACCGGCCGCCGGTTCATGATTTCTTCAGTGGCTTTAAATCGGATCGTTGACATGATTTTGATTTTTTCAGGGGTTTGACCAAATAAATGTGTTTTTTGAAAATTTCCCTTAAAATTTTAAGGGGTTATGACGCTACAAATATATAATTATATCAAATAACCCCCTTTTAATTATAAGGATTTTTTTGAAAAA
>Ga0207714_1000366_pt1 | contig 31549 bp, 31 predicted proteins | sample PonA232FremontCA_2_FD_187270 | JGI IMG/M metagenome (GOLD analysis project Ga0207714, IMG submission 187270) | Marine sediment microbial community from Fremont, CA, USA - Pond A23 Sediment 2 (SPAdes) | ecosystem: Environmental > Aquatic > Marine > Unclassified | place: USA: Fremont, California...
CACCAGTTCCACGGAGTCGGCGATCACCTCCCGCGAGATGAGGGAGGCCTTCATCCCCTCGGTGCCCATGGAGATGGCGTCGGAGATGGTGATCGTGCCGAACTCGATGGGCATCCCCTCCGCGTCGTCGATCCCCTCGTAGGCGGCGTCGGCGACGTCCTCGAGGTGGACGTTACAGGGGGTGATGTCGGCGGCGGGGTTGGCGATGCCGACCATCGGCGAGGACAGGTCCTCGTCGTCGTAGCCCATCGCGCGGAACATGGCGCGGTGGGGGGCGCGCTCGGCACCCTGGGTCACCTCGTTGCTCGGCAGGTCCGGGTCCTTGTCGTACTCCATCGAGTCGCTGTCGACCCGGCTGGGGCGCTGCTGGCTCATGCCCGGAGCCTCGCGCCGGCCGGACTTAAGTTCGGCTGTCGGCGGAAGCGTCGTGTCTCGGATGGAGTGCTCGTCCACTCCGGGTCGATGGAGACTGGCCTGACTATCCGGCGCGCGCTGTTGCAGCCTCGTGCTGCGACAGCCGCCGTGCGAGGGATGAGCACCGTAGGAGCGAACGGAGTGAGCGACGAGGAGCGCAGTCGGCTGGGGAGGTGTGCGGTTTCGGGTGGGATCGAAAGGGGCCGGCTGGTGCGGGAACCCGGACGACGCAAGCACCGCAGTGAGCGATGTGAACGAGGAGCGAAGCGAGTCCCGGGACCGCACCAGCCGGGGGCTTTCTTGCTGTTGTCAACCGTCACTTACACAGAGGAGACACAACCGTAGCGGGGTCGCGGGGTTGATACGACCCGAGCCCCCACCACAACCAATGGCCACCGTCGAGACTGGAGCGCGGCTGCACTTCGGTTTCCAGAATCTCGCGCTCGCCCACGACCGCCTCTACGGCGGTGTGGGGGTCGCGCTCGCGGAGCCCCGCGCGGTCGTCTCCGCGGAACCGGCCACGGAAGTCCACGCCCCCGAACCCCTCGAGGGGTTCGCGGCCGACGCCGTCTCCCTGCTGCGCGACCGGGGCGACGACGTCGAGGGCGCCGAGGTCAGCCTCGACGAGGGCTTCCGGCGCCACGTCGGCCTCGGCAGCGGGACGCAGTTCGCACTCGCCACGCTGGTCGCCGTGGCGCGCGCCCACGACACCTACGTCGACGCGCGGACGGCCGCGCCCGCCCTCGGCCGGGGCGGCCGCAGCGGCGTGGGCGTCGCTACCTTCGACTCCGGCGGCTTCGTCGTCGACGCCGGCCATCCGACCGAGCGGTTCACCACCGCCCCGCCCGAGCGCGGCGCCTGGGACGTGCCGGAGCCTATCGTCCGGCGCGACGTGCCCGCGAACTGGCGGTTCCTGCTGGTGACGCCCGCGGTCGAGGCCGGCCGTCACGGCGAGACGGAGGACACGAGCATGCGGGCGGCAGTCGAACGTGCGGACCCGGGGATCGCGGACGACATCGCGGGGCTGTTGACCCGGCGGCTGTTGCCGGCGGTCGCCGAGCGGGACCTCCAGGCGCTCGGGAGCGCGGTCGCCCGCCTGGGGCGGCTCAACGGCGCGTGGTACGCCGACGAGCAGGGCGGGGTCTACCGCCCGCCGGCCGGCGCGCTCGTCGACGCGCTGGGCGACGACCCCGCGATACGGGGCGCCGGCCAGTCCTCCTGGGGCCCGACGGTCTATGGCGTCACCCACGCCGACGACGCCCCGGCGGCGCGGGCAGCCGGCGAGGCGGCGCTCGACGCTGCGGGTGTAGACGGGAACGCCCGTGTCGTCGCGCCGCAAAATACGGGCGCTGTCCTCGAGGAGTGAGTTACTCCGAAGAGGTGAGCCGCCCCGGGACGGGCGAGCCGGTCCGGTCTCGTGCGGACGCGCGGCGGTCCGGGGCGCTGCGGAGCCGTTGCCACTCCGGATGCGGCTAGGGATTTAACCGGCTCGGCTGGTTTCTCGGGGGTATGGACCGCATTCCCCTGGGGATCAGCCGCCTCGACGGGCTCATCGACGGCGGCGCGCCGCCGGGAAGCGTCGTCCTGCTGGCCGGGGAGGCGGGCGCGGGTTCCCGGGAGTTCCTCTACACGAGCGCCGTGATGAACGGGCTCGCACAGGCCGGCGAGGATCTGTTCGACCTTCACTACGGCGAGGTCGGGGACGGGGCCCGTCTCCCGGAGGAGGTCCACTACATCTCCTTTACCGGGGATGAAGACCAGCTCCGCGAGGAGATCGGGCTGTCGATGGACAGCGAGCTCGCGGAGGCTGGGCTAGCGCCGGTGCGTTTCGAGTCGCTGTCCCGGCAGTACTTCCACGTCAGCCCGGTCCCGCGGAGCTGGTACGCCGGGGAGACGCCGGACATCAAGAACCTCCGGAAGCGCCACGAGGAGCGGGAGGGGCTGCTCAGTGCGCTCGGAAACGCCCTGAGCGAGCGAGCGCCCAACAGCCTGGTCGTCGTCGACTCGCTGTCGGACCTGATCGGGGCCGTCGGCGAGGAGCTCTCGTGGTCGGACATCACCTACCTCGTCTCGGGCATCCAGAAGGCCGCCCACCAGTGGCAGGGCCTCATCCTGCTCCACGTCAACCACGAGACGCTCACCGACGTGGAGCTGGGCCAGCTGGTGGAGGCCTGCAGCGGAACCCTCCGGTTCCAGTGGGAAACCGGCGGTTCGACCCGCGCCCGGACGCTCGTCGTCAAGCAGTTCAGGGGGGTCCTCTCGCAGATCGAGGCCGAGAACATCGTCCAGTTCGAGACCGACCTCGGCGAGGCCGGCTTCGACATCAGCGACGTCCGCAAGATCCGGTAACGGAGCGGGCAGCAATCGCCAGTGGAATAGGCGAGCGCCCGCCTCCCGATGGGGGTAGACGCCTCCTACTCTCGGCCGTAGAGACCTGCTACCAGCGCCGGAGCCGACGGCAAACGCTTAACTGCCTCGTTTGACAAAGGAGGACAATGGCGAGCGAGTCGACGGAGACGGTGACGGTTCGGTTGCCGTCGGAGCTCGACAGCTGGCTCGACGAGCAGGCCCGGGAGCTGGAGGTGACCCGCGAGACGGTGCTGGTCCAGATGCTCGCCTCCTACCGCGCGACGGCCGAACTCGAGGGCGACCTCGACGCCGCGGAGCTGGAAGTCGGCACGCCCGGCGAGGAGGAGGTCGCGGAGATGGTCGACTCCCGGGTCGACGAGCGACTCGGCGAGCAGCTCGACGCGCGCGTCGAGGCGGCCGTCGACCAGCGGGTCGGGGAGGCCGTCGAGGCGTCACTCTCCGAGGCCACCGAGGCTGTCGAAGCCCGGCTGAAGGGCCGCGTCGATAGCGTCGACCGGGAGTTTCATGAGAAGATCGAGGACGTCCGCGAGCGGGTAATCCAGGTCAAACAGGAGGCCGACGCCAAGGCCCCGGCCGACCACGACCACGAGGAGTTCGAGCGCCTCGTGGCCCTCGGTAAGCAGGTCGACGACCTCGAGGAGGAGGTCGGGCACCTGACCGAGCGCCTCGACGCCACGGTCCCCGAACAGGAGGCGGCCGTCGAGGAGCTTGAGGCGGACCTGGACACGGTCCAGGAACGGCTCCGCACGGTCGCCTGGGCGGTCAGGGACCTGCGGGACAGCGTGGAGGCGGAGACCGGACTGGACGCCGTCGAGCGCGTCAAGCGGGCGGCTGCCAAGGCGGACGTCGACCGCGCCAGATGCGAGAACTGCGGCAACGGCGTCGACATCGCGCTGCTGACCGACCCGCACTGTCCCCACTGCGAGGCGACCGTCACCGACGTCGAGGAGGCGAGTGGCTTCTTCTCCAAGCCGAAACTGCTCGTCGCCTCGCAGCTCGAATCCGGTGAGAACGATGAGTGAGGACCCGCCCGACCCCGGCGACCGGCGCGACGGCGAAGACCGGGGGCGACTGCCGGACGACGCGGACACGGCCGACGACGCGGAGCCGTTCGCCGACGTGGCGACCGACCGGGCGGGCGACCCCTTCGACGGGCTCGAAGCCCCGTCAGGCGGGCCGCTGGGGGCGGCCGATGACACCGGAGACGACCCCGCCGGGACGCGGCCCGACGACGACGACCAGTCCGCCGACAGCGGCCCCACGGACGAGGCGAGCGCGTGGCAGCCCCTGCCGGAAGTGTCCGACGCCAGTGACGCACCCGAGGCGGACGACGGCGAGATATCTGCCACGAGCCGGGCCGGCGTGCGCGACGGGACCGCGGGCCTGGAGCCGGACGAGGGTGGCGAGGACCCGTTCGGCGACCTGGACCCGCGCGGGGACCCCTTCGGGGACGAGGGGGTCTTCGAACGACAGCAGGTCGGCGACGTCGACCCCGACGAGGTGTGGGAGGCCCTCGAAGCGACCGAGCAGGTCGGCGGCGAGGAGGGACGCCGCTACGCCGAGGTGTCGAAACACACCTACTGCGAGAACTGCGAGTGGTTCTCGGAGCCCCCGGAGGTCTCGTGTACCCGCGAGGGTACCGAGATCGTCGAGTTTCTCGACATGGAGACGGTCCGGCTCCTGAACTGTCCGGTGGTCGAGGAGCGACGCGCCATCCGGAACGAGGAGTGACTCCGGCCGGCGTCCCGGGCAGGGGCGTGCCGGGCTCCCCGAAACCTCTTTAGGCCGTTCGGTCGACAGTGTGGGTATGCTTCACTCACGAGGACCGCTTCTCACGGTGGACGTCGGCGACCGGACGGCAGAGCGGGTCGACATCTCCGACCTGCTCGCGGAGACGGTCGGGGGACGCGCGACCGCGACACACCTCGCCCACGACCGGATCCCCTTCGACGCCGACCCGTTCGGGCCGGAGAACCGGGCGTACGTCTCGACGGGGCCGCTGCAGCTCTCCCAGATGAGCTTCACCGGCCGCATGAACATGACTGCCCTCTCGCCGCTGACCGACGGGCTCGCCTCGACCAACGCCGGCGGGTACATGTCACGGAACTTCGCGGACACGGGGATCAGCGTTCTCGAACTCGCGGGTGCGAGCGACGAACTCCTGGCGGTCCACGTCACCGACGACGGCGTCGAGTTCGAGGAGGTCCCCGACCTTGAGGGCGCGGAGGTCTCGGCGGTCAGCGACTACATGGAGGCCGAACGCGGCCTCGGAGCCGAGCACTGCATGGCCATCGGCCCGGCCGGCGAGAACCAGGTGCGGTTTGCGAGCGTGATGACCTTCGACTCCCGCGCGTTCGGGCGCGGCGGGCTGGGTGCGGTGCTTGGCTCGAAGAATGTCAAGTGCGTCACCTTCGAGGGTGACGCCCCGCCGCAGGTGGAGATTCCCGCGGAAGCCGCAAGCGAGATCCACCGGGAGGCCGCCACCGCCGACGACATCATGAAACGGCAGGGGACCACCTCGGGGACGGAGTTCATCAACGACAACTTCTCGCTGCCGACCCGCTACTTCTCGGAGATGGAGTTCGAGCACGCTGCGGACATCGGCGGCAACGCCGTCGAGGAGAAAAAGTACAAGAAAGGGTCGTGTTCGGCGTGTGCCTTCGCCTGCAAGCTGCCCACCCGCGACGAGGCGGAGGGCATCGAGACGGAGGGGCCGGAGTTCGAGACGGTCTACTCCTTCGGCTCGAACCAGGGCGTCGGCGACATCGTCGACGTGATGAAGGCAAACGAGCTGTGTGACGAGCTGGGGATGGACACCATCTCCGCGGGCGTGACGGTCTCGGCGTATCTCGCCAGCGAGGACGAGTTCGGCAACGCCGAGCTGGCCCGCGAGGTAACGGAGAAGACCGCCCACCGCGAGGGGGTCGGTGACCTGCTCGCGGAGGGGGTCCACCGCAGCCACGACGAGCTCGGCGTCGAGGACATGACGGTCAAGGGTATGGAGTTCGCGGCCCACGACGGCCGGGTGCTGCACGGCCTCGGGCTGCAGTACGCCGTCGCCAACCGCGGCGCCGACCACATGTTCGCAACCATGCAGTCCATCGAGTACCGCGGCGGCCTGGACCCGCAGGGCACCGAAGGGAAAGCCGAGACGGTCGTCGAGCAGGAGAACTTCTGTGCGTTCCGGGACTCGGGTGTCGTCTGTGCCTTCTCGGGCAGCTACATCGACGAGGATGGGTTCGAGGCGCTGTTCGACGCCGACTACGAGGAGCTGCTGGAGGTCGGCGCGAGCGTCATCGAGCGCGAGCGACACTTCAACAACAAGCGCGGTCGGGACGCCGACGACGACCGCCTGCCCTACGAGATCCCGGACCTCGAGTCATCGGTCAGGGAGTACTACGAGCTCCGCGGGTACAACGACGACGGGACGGTCCCGGACGACCGGGTCACGTCGACCTCCACGCCGGCGCCGGCCGACGACTGAAGCCACCCGGGCCCGGAGCCGGCCGTCTCCTCCCCGCTATCCACCGTAGACGGCGGGAGTCATCCGGAGGACATCCCCCTCGGAAAGTTCCGTATTGGCGCCGTCGATGTGCTGGACATGAGTGTCGTTGAGCGTCACCGCGACCTCGGAGACGACCTCCTCGCCGTCCAGGAGCCGCCCCTCGAGTCCCGGGTACATGGCCTCGACCTCTGCGAGGAGTTCGCCGACCGTCGCCGCGTCAGTTCCCCTGGTCACGGTCTTCTCGCCGACCTCGTCGCGGAAGGGCCCGAAGAAGACACACTCGACTTGCATACCATCCGGTCGGTCCGCGGTCGTCTTGTAGCTTGGTCCTCTCCGGGCGGGAACGAGGGGTGAGCCGAGGGGTCTCCCGCATGACGCCGGGTATATATCGTCCCGACGACAAGCTTAGGGCAGGAGAGAGGTGCTCACAGCTATGGTCCAGTTCTGCGACGAGTGTGGCTCGATGATGCATTCGGACGGCGAAGAGATGGTCTGTTCTTCCTGCGGGGAGCGGGTGACCCGCGACGAGGAGCGGGCGGCCGCCTTCGTCACGACCGAGGAGCAAAGCGGGGAGGAACTCGTCGAGACCGAAGAGGGGGCCAACTTCGAGGGCAAGCCGACCTCCGAGGACGTCACCTGCGCGGAGTGTGGCCACGGCGTGGCGTGGTACACGATCAAACAGACCGGCTCCGCCGACGAGCCACCCACCCGATTTTTCAAGTGCACGGAGTGTGGCAACCGCTGGCGCGAGTACAGTTGACGGCGCCCGCGAAGTGTGCCGGATCCGAGTGGGTTAAGCGGTGCTTACTCCGATCGCGGGCATGGAGTTCACGCGCCGGACGCTGTTGCAGGTACTCGGGACCGCCGGTGTGGCGGCGGGGGGCGGGTTCGCCGCGAACGAGGTCCTCAGCCCGCGGTCGTGGCTGTACGACCCCAACGCCGTCACCGAGGCCAACAACCTCTTTTTCCTCATCGCCGACGTGAGTTCGTTCCTCGGGAACCTCCCGCCGGCGTTCCGCCAGCAGGTCACCGGCGGAAGCGGTGGTGGCGGGAGCGGGTTGAGCGGCTCCCCGGTCAGCCCGACGGAGGTCGACCGGGTCGCGCTGGTCAACGGTGCAAGCTTCGTGGGCGACACCGGGCTGCCGACGGGGATGACGACGGTCGCGATGAGCGGGAGTTTCCGGACGACGCCGTTCAGAGGGCTCGCCAGCGGCGCCCCGGGTGTCGAGTCCGCCGGCGAGTACGGGGGGTACGACACGTACGTCGCCGAGACCAACGCGAGCCCGCTCCAGGCCGCCGGCGTCACCGCACCCGAAACCGGGGCCGGGGGCGGCGGCGACGGCGTGAACGGCACCGCGGCAGGCCAGCCGGCTTCCATCGAGGAGACTGCACTCGGGATCAAACAGGAGGGCAGCGAGGAGGGGGCACTCGTCGCCGGGACGACCGTCGCCAGCGACGACATCCCGGCGACCACCGCGGTCGAGCAGGCGATCGACGCGAAGCAGGGCAACGCCCCGCTGTTGCGGAACGCGAACAAGTACACCAAGCAGTACAGCCGGCAGTTCGGCGACCAGACGCTGTTCATGGGCGCGGTCATCGACCCGGCGTTCATCACGCTGCTCGTCACGGGAACGAGCCTTCTGCTCGAGAGCCTTCCCGGCCCGGGCGCCGCCGTCTCGGAACTGCTCCAGCGTCTCTACGAGGGCATCCGCGGGGCCGGCGTGGGTGTCGACGTCGGGACCGAGGAGACGACGACGACGATCCTCCTGACCTACGTCACCCGGGACGCCGCCCGCCAGACCGGGCTGGTCCAGCTTCTGGACGCCGGCTTCGGCTACGTCGAGCGCAACGAGGGATTCGGCCCCGGGGTCAGGGACATCGACGCCGACTACCGGGGGCGGAGTATCGTCCTCCGTGTCAGGGCGGACACCCGGACGGCACTCTCCGGCGGCGCCACGGGCGAGGCCGACGGCGGGACCGGCGCCGGCTTCGGCGGGACCTCCTGAGCCGGTGTACCCCCGTCCTCGTCTCCCGCTCCTGGAGCTTCCGAGAGCGAGCCCGGGAGTGTGAAACGACCGCTGTAGCCTCCTGAAAGCACTTTATCGCCCCCCCGAAACGCCAGTCCATGAGACGACGACACCTGCTTGCGCTCTGTGGTGCCGGCCTCACCGGCCTGGCCGGGTGTACCTCCGGCCAGTCGGCCGAACCCACGAGTCCTCCCGACGACGCGCCCGGCGACGGGGGTGGCGGCTCGGACGAGGACGGCACCACCCCGACGCCGGACAGCTCGACTCCCGGCGGCTCGCTGGACGCGTCGGTCCTGGCGCTCCAGCCGGCGCTGGTCCACCTCGCGACCCCGGACTCGCTTGGCGTCTCCAGCGACGCCGACACACAGTACCTGTTCCTCTCGCTGTCGGTCACCGGAGGGGAGCCGCCGGCCCGTTCCGACCTTGCCTTCCGGTTCGACGGCGAACACTACGACCCCATCGAGGCCGACGGCCCGACGGACCTCTGGCGGCTCTACGACGACGAGGGGGGACGCTACGACACCGACAGCGGCGAGGGGTGGGTCTGCTTCCCGCTGCCCGCGACCGGCGCGCCCGAGGGGGGCGGACTGACGTGGTCCGACAACGTCTGGGTCCCGTCGCCTGACGCTCGGGAGCGGCTGGCCGCCGAGTCGCCGCCGCTGTCCGTGTCCTGGTCGGTGCCGGACTCGGTCGAGACGGGCGCGTCGCCGGCCGTCGAGGTCTCGGTCACCAACGGGGGGGACCGGGACGGCCGGTTCGTCGGGGCGCTGAACCGCTCCGGACCGCGGGTCGCGTACACCCCCGTCGCCTCCGTCTCCCGGCTGGTCCCGGCCGGCGAGACCGAGACGTGGACCCCCGGGACGCACGCGCTGGGCGAGCCGGGGGAGTGGTCGGAAACGGACGGCCCGACGGAGGCGACCTACCACCTGCACTGGCCCGGCGACCGGTCCCAGCGGACCGTCGAGGTCGCCTCGCGGGGGTGAGACGCGGGGCCGCCGCCAGTCCAGGTCGTACCTTTTATCCGCCTGACCGGGCGTAGGTCGCGGGTGTGACACCCCTCGAGATCGTCGTCCGCCTGGTGGCCGGACTGCTGCTCATCCTGGCCAACGGCTTTTTTGTCGCCATCGAATTCGCGCTGACCCGCGCCCGGCAGTTCACAGAGAAGGAGTTCATCGACGGGGACGCCAGGCTCGAGCGCGCCTGGGAGATGACACAGGAACTCGAAATCTACCTGACGACCTGCCAGGTCGGGATCACGGCATCGAGTATCGCCGTCGGGATCGTCGCCGAGCCGGCGCTGGCGGCGCTGTTCGAGCCGCTGTTTGCCGGCTCCTTCTTCGCGACGGTCGGGGCCGGGGCGCTGATCGCCTACCTGATCATCAACCTGGTCCACCTGACCCACGGCGAGCAGACGCCGACCTACCTGGGCGTCGAGCGCTCGCGGACGGTCTGCCGGTACGGTGCGGCGCCGCTGCACTGGTTTTACGTGGTCATCTCGCCGATCATCAGACTCGGGGACGGCGTCGCGAAGTGGACGCTGCGGCTGTTCGGTATCGAGATGACCGGCGCGTGGCTGGAGACCGAGGAGGACGTCATCGAGTCCCGCGCGGACCTGCGCAACCGGCTGGGGGAGGTCCTGGCGGAAGGCGACCTGCCCGAGGAGCGCCGCGAGGAGGTGATGAACGCCCTGGAGATCGGCGATCGGAGCGTCGCTGACATCATGGTTGCCCGGGAGGAAATCGTCGCGCTGTCGACCGCCGACGACTGGGAGACCAACGCCGAGCGGATCCGTGAGTCGCCCCACGCCCGGTTCCCGCTGGTCGGCGAGGGCCTGGACGACCTCCGTGGCGTCGTCTACACGCCGGCACTGTTCGTCGGGAGCGAGGACGGGGAGGTCGACTTGGAGTCGGTCGCCATTCCGACGATGACAGTCAGCCCGGACACCGCCGTCAGCGACCTCATCGACCAGTTCCAGGCCGAACGACAGGAGCTCGCGGTGGTGGTGAGAGGCGACCGCGTGGTCGGCCTCGTCACGGCGACCGACGCCCTCGAGGAGATCACGGGCGAGCTCAGCGACCCGCTCGACGACCGGTTCGACCTCGACTCGGAGTACACCTGAGCGGCGGAGGGGCCGCCGGCGGTCCGGCCACAGGATCAGGCCACTGCCAGCCAGGCGAGGAAGACCGCGAACCCGCCGACGAACGTGCTGGCGACGGCGTGGAGCCGGAGCCGGTCGAGCTGTGCGTGGGAGTGTTCGGACAGCGAACAGACCTCGTCGACCTCGCCACCGACCTCACACGAGGGCAGAAAGTCCATCGCGACGTGCAGGAAGATGCCGGTGGCGAAGCCGAAGACGGCGGCGTTGAGCGCGGCGACCTCCGGGACAGGCAGGAGTGCGGCCGGGATGGCCGTCAGCCCGACGCCGGCCGCAGGCAACAGCAGCGCGGAGACCGGAAACTCGCCGGTCCGAAGCCGGTGGGCGGCGGCGTAGCCGGCTGGCCCCTTGTGGGAGACGATCGCAAGCCCGAGCAACAGCCCGAGTTCGGGCATCGCCCCGTAGACGAGCCCGATGATCGCCCCCGCCGAGAGCGCGTGGGCGGATATCTGGGCGGCCGTCAGGTCCAGCCCCACGTCGATGTGGGCCAGCCGGTGGCCGACGACGTGGGCGGCGTACCCCAGCAGGAGGCCGGCGGCGACGCCGAACCCGCCGACCCGGGGCGAGAGCCCGATCGCCTGCGGTAACAGGAAGACTGCCGAGCTGGCGACCATCGCGCCGCTTGCCAGTCCGTACCCCCAGACGAGCCGCGTCGGGTACGATGTCGTCGCGCGCCCACCCCCGAGGGCGCCGACTCCCATCGCCACGAAGGCGACCCACGCGATGACCGTCACCTTCTCCGCGCCCGTGGCGAGCCCGACCGCCGACAGCGCCACGAGCACCACCGTCGCGACGAGCCCGAGCGGGGAGAGCCAGTCGAACGGGTTATTAATCGAGGTCTGTTCGTTAATACTCATTGTCGGAATCGAGACAGTGTTTCATGATAAGGCTGTCGGTCGGTTCACCCGGTTCGAAGGCGAGTCGGCCGGGGTGACAAAACCTAAGCCGCCGTGTGCCGAGGGGTCGCGTATGGCAGATTCCGAGCCACCGATGACGCGCTTTCCCGTTCCGGACGTAGAGGAGTTGCCCGCAGACCTGCAGGAGCGCATCGAGGAGGAGACCGAGGAAGCTGGATTCACGCCCAACGTCTTCCCGGCGATGGCCTACCGGCCACAGCAGGCCCGGGCCTTCTTCGACTACCACGACGCGCTGCTGGAGGAGACCGCGCTGGAGCGAGAGGAGATCGAGATGATCGTCGTCACGATCAGCGGGGTCAACGACTGCCTGTACTGCGTCGTCGCCCACGGAGCGCTGGTGCGGATCTACGCGCAGGCTCCGCGGCTGGCCGACCAGCTCGCGACCGACTACCGGGCCGCCGACATCAACGAGAAACACCGCACGATGCTCGACCTGGCGGTCAAACTCACCGAGGACCCCGCCGCTGTCGAGGAAGAGGACATCGAGACCCTGCTCGACCACGGGTTCAGCCGCGAGGCCGTCTGGGACATCGGCGCCGTCACCAGCTTCTACAACCTCTCGAACCGGATGGCACACCTCACTGACATGCGTCCGAACGAGGAATTCTACACCATCGGACGGTAAGGTCCGCACGGGGAACTCTACACCATCGGACGGTAGGGACTCACAGCGGTGCCCGTCCTCGCACCCGGCTCCCGGAAGCGGTCCAACCTCACCCATCCCACGGAGCCCGTAGTCGGGTTTGATAATCGCGCCGTAACCGGCCGGCGCGAGCTGCATGTCGCGAACTCCGGGAAATTGGGCCTGTCCCACCGATTTTGCTGGTCCGGGAAGCGCTCGATAAGGCAGCCGTCGGTCACATAATCCGGGGCCGATACGCCATTTTCAAGGATAGAAACCGCTCGGTGGGGTTTATTTCGCTTAGCCAGTCAATAAAGAATACCCATGCCCCCCGCCCGAACGCCACCGAACCTGCCCGGTCGCTCGGACGACCGAGGCCAAGCGTCGGTCATCGGTATCGTGCTTCTTCTTTCGCTGGTCATCGGGGGGTCGACGGTTATCGTCGCTCTCGGCGCCGGCTTCTTCCAGGAAACGGAGTCCCGGCTGTCCGCTGCACAGTCGGAAAAAGTCCTCAAACTCGTCGACTCGAGGGCTGCTCTGGTCGCGCTGGGCGGCCCATCTACCGACACGGTGCGGCTATCGGACGCAGGGACGGGACAGTACCGGGTCGACGGGTCTGCCGGCTGGATGAACGTCACCGCCACCGACCGGTCGGGGACGGCGACGCGGGTGATGAATCTGACCCTGGGGAAAGTCGAGTATGAGACGGAGGCGGTGACTCTCGCGTACCAAGGCGGCGGAGTCTGGAAGAACGTCGACAGCGGCGGACAGATGGTCTCGCCGCCGGAGTTCAAATACCGCGATGGGACACTCACACTCCCGATGATCAACGTGACTGGCCAGGGGCCAGTGAGCGGGAGGGCGACGATCGAGGCTGTCGGGACCCAGCAGGTGTTCCCCGACCCCGGCAGTTCGGACCTGCGGAACCCGCTCCAGGACCAGCGGATCAACGTCACGGTCCGAAGCGAATTCTACCGCGCGTGGGGGCAGTACTTCGAACAACGGACCAGCAGCGAGGTCCGCTACGTCCCGTCGCGGGACACCGTCCACGTGACCCTCGTCCCCCCACCCCAGCCCGTCACGTTCGATTCGGCAGTCACCGCGAGCGGGAACCTGAGCATCAAGTCGGGCGCCTCCGGCGTGGATGGCAACATCACCCTGGGGGGAACGACGGACGACGAAAGCAAGATCACCGGGACGACCAGGGAGAACGTCGACGCGGTGTCGCAACTCACACCCGCAGCCAGCAAAATAACTGCCACGCGCGCACGCCTGCAAAATGAGAGCGCGCCGGGCAACTTCTCGACGGTGACTGCCGGCCGATACTTCGTCGACGACGATACGATATTCGGGACCCAAACCACGTTCGACACGACCGACGGAGACATCGTGGTCTTCGTCGACGGGGACGTCGACGCCGGTCCGGGGAGTAAGGGGGGCGCCAATCCGAAAGTGACGTTCCAGACGCACGCGAAACTCGACGGTTCAAAACCACCTCAGGCTGGTGGGGGCGACAGCAGCAGTGAAGGAGGAAGCGGGAGTAACGGCGGTGGCAACCCCTCTAATCCGGGTCAGGGGGGCAACGATGGCCAGGATGGCGGAAACGACAATGACGAGGGTGACGACAGTGACAACGACGACGGTGGTGACGGCAACGGAAATGACAACGGAAACGGTAACAGCAACGGAAAGGGGAACGGGAATGGAAACGGCAACACGGGGACGCCGGATCTGCGGATCGTCGGAGACGGAACCGTTCGCGTGTACGTGAACGGAACCTACGACATGACGGGACAGGCAGTGTGGGGTAGCCCGGACGAGACCGACTCGTTGATCACCTACTCGCGGGACGTCGACCGGTTCACGAAGTACTACGGGGCGATATACACGGGCGCGGTCGAGGTCGCGGGCGGCGGGAAGTACTCTCCCAACGTCGAAGGTGCCGTCGTCTCGACAGCAGACGACGTCGAGATGACCGGCAACGCAGATATCGGGTACGACGATTCCCTGGGAGACCGCGTTATCGAGTCCGTCGAGACCGAATTCGCGGAGATCTCGTACCTCCACATCAGTGCAAATACCGTCAGGATAGCCGGCTGACTGTCGACGACACTGCAGGTCCCGCGCTCCGGGCTCCGGTGTCGTTACTCGTTTTCCTCGTCGTCAGCGGCGGCTTCGAGCAGCAGTCCAGCCACGCCGGCAGCCGCCATTCCGACCCCGAGGGCCCGTATCTGTCGGAGGTACCTCGGCCTGGGCTCGAGACCACCGGCGTTCTCGTAGTTCTGCTCGAGCAGCTTCGACCCGAGCCGGGCGCTCAACTGCGGTGCGACGGCGGTCGCGATCCCCTGCACGACCGCTGCGACTGCGCCGAACTTCTGGCAATTCGTTCTGTCGAACACGACCCACCGTAGGGGCTGTGCACGGTTTAATGTTGCTTTTATCTCGCAATATTGAAGCCGTACAACGCCTAAAAAGTCGCAAATTGCACCGATGGCGGAACTGTTATTGCACTCAAGACACAATATTAGAGTGTGACAGTGACAACGACAGACGCCACGGACGACTGGGCCCGACAGCTCGAAGAGGCGCGGGAGGCGAAAATCGAGCAGTTCCGGGAGTCGGCGCGCTCGCCGCTCCCCCGGGACATGCAGGGGGAATCGTTCCCCGGGCTCGAGTACTACGAGGTCGACCCGGAGTATCGCTTCGTCGTCCCGCTCGACGAACATGACGAGAAAGAACAGATCACCGTCGAGACCACGGCCGACGGCGAGCAGACGTACCTGCGGTGGGGTGAGTTCCGGTTCCGGGTCGACGGCGAGGAGTACGTCCTGCAGGCGTACCGGCCGGACCGCGACGCCGACCGCTTCTGGGTGCCGTTCCGCGACGACACCAATGGCAAGGAGACCTACGACGCGGGGCGCTATCTCGACCTCGAACCGGCGAGTCACCGGACAGAGGAGGGCTGGATACTCGACTTCAACGGGGCGTACAACCCGACTTGTGCCTACAACTACGCCTACGAGTGTCCGCTGATCCCGATCGAAAACTGGCTCGACGTCGGTATCGAAGCCGGGGAGAAGGACTTCCCGGGAGAACCGGCCGACCCTCACGACCACACGGGCCACTGACCGGGGTCGGCTGCCGACCGTTCCCGGCTGTCCTCCTGTTTCTGCTGGCGCGACGCTCGTCCCCACTGCTTGAGCGTAGACGAACCGGGGCAAAACAGGACGAGCGACAGTCCCGACCGTGTCCGACGGGACTCGAGAGCCCTCAGTCCCCCGACGCGCCCGCCCTCGCGTCGTCGAGTTTCTTGTAGTCGACGTAGTCGGCGGTGTCGCGCAGGTCCTCGAGGAGTGCGATGCCCGCCCGCGTCCCCTCGCCGACGGAGGTGTTGATCTGGCGTTGACCCCCGACGACGTCACCGGCGGCGTACACGCGAGGGACGGTCGTCCCCATCTCCTCGTCGGTCTGGACCGCCTGCCCCTCGGTGGCGACACCGAGCATTTCGGCGAGGTCGGTCCCGCCGGCGGCACCCAGCGCGACGAACAGCCCCTCCACCTCGATGGCGTCGCCCTCGCGGGTTCGGACCCGTTCCAGCGTCTCCTCGCCCTCCAGGCGGTCCAGCCGGTCGGTGACCACGGGAATACCGGCGTCGTCGAGTCGCCCCTCCAGTTCGGGGTCGGCGGCCAGCTCCGACCCGTTGGTCAGCAGGCGGACGTCGTCGGTGTAATCCAGCACCATCAGCGCCTCCGTCGCCGCGTAGTTCTCCGCGCCGACCACCGCCACCGGCCGGTCCCGGTAGAAGTAGGCGTCACACTCGACGCAGTAGGAGACGCCCTTCCCCTCGAACTCCTCGACATCCGCGATAGCCGGGGTCTCGTAGGATGCTCCGGTGGCGATAACGAGCCCGCGTGCCTCGTACTCGGTCTCGGTAGTCTCGACGAGGAAAACCTCCCCGGGGTTGTCCACCCGGACGACCTCCTCGTTGACGATATCGACGCCGAACTGGGTCGCCTGCTCGCGGCCCCGTTCGAGCAGCTCCGGTCCGGTGATCCCCTCCGGAAACCCGAAGACGTTCTCCATCCGGTCCACGTCGCGGGTGGTTCCACCCTCGTCGTCGAAGACGACCGTCTCCTGGTCTGCACGTGCCGTGTAGACGGCGGCACTCAGCCCTGCGGGACCGCCGCCGACGATTGCGACGTCCAGCATCTCGACTGAACTGTCTCGACTCATCACCCGTCTATCGGGTCCCGATGTGCTTAATAGTTGTGGAACTTCTATACAATACCATTCTGGCAGCCGCTCCTCGACCGACGCCGCCGGAGGCGAACCCGACAGCCGGCGACGGTACCAGCATCCGCGACGCGCTCGCGGTCACTCGCCGGGGTGGCGCCGCCGCTCCCGTTCCACGCCGAGACGGGCGAACGCGTCCTCGACCATCCGCTCTACCTGTGCGACCAGCGTGCCCCAGCGCTCGTCGTCGGGCGCGAGCCCGACCGCCCGCGCCAGGCGCATCGTGTCGAGGTGGTAGACCTCCTGGAGACCGGGCTCGACCTCGCGGACGACGACCCGGCAGGGGAACAGTGCCCCGACCCGGGAGTCGCCGGCCTCCAGCGCGTGTTCGGCTGCGGCCGGCACGCCCAGCCCCAGGACGGTGTATGGCGTCATCTCGACGCCGCGCTCCTCGTCGATCCGACTCGAGGGGGAGAACGTCGTCGGGATCCGAAACCCGACTGCGGTGACGGCCTCCCTGACCGCGTCGAGTGCCGATTCGTGGTCGGTCCGGAGCAACACCGCGCGCTCGCCGAGTTCCTCGGTCCGGAGGTTCCGGGTCAGGTCGTCGGTCGACATAGGTGGTGATATTGTGTTAATTACACAAAATTGTTGTGCCGAAACCCACACCGATACTCCGCGGGGCCAGGGCGGAGCCGTCAGGTAGCGCCGGTCAGAGGGCCAGGAGCTGCCAGGCGAGGAAGACGACGGCCGCGCCGCCGACAGTGCTGAGGACAGCGTGGCGGCGCTGCCGGTCGGCATCGGGGTCGCAGACGACCCCGCCGTGGCTGTGGCCCGCGCCCCCGCCTGTACACTCGGGGACCATGTCGAGGGCGACGTGGGCGAACACCCCGGTCGAGACGCCGTAGAACACAGCCTTGACCACCGGACCCAGGTCGGGCGTGACGACCGCGAGCGGGACCGCGGCCAGCCCGACCGCCGCCGCGGGCAGCGCCATCACGACGGCGGGTAGGCCGTCCCGGGACAGTGCCTCCGCACCCCCGAACCCTGCAGGGAACTTGTGTGCGACCACGCCGTAACCGAACAGCGGGGTCAGCGACGGCAGGCTGCCGTAGACGACGCCCATGATCGACCCCGCGAGCACGGCGTGCAATGACAGCTCGGCGACCGCCGCGTTGACCGGCAGCTCCCGGTGACTGAAGAGGTGGCCGAGTTCGTGGCCTCCGTACCCGACCAGGTAGCCGGCGGCGATGGCGAACCCACCGTATTTTGGGTGCTGGCCGATCGCCTTCGGGGCCAGCAGGGCGGCCGCGCTCGCGAGCATCGCCCCGCTGGCGAGCCCGTAGGCCCACAGCCGTCGGTTAGGTGTCGTCAGCCGGCCGTACCGGTGGACGGCGACGCCACCGGCCATCGCCAGGAACGCGAACGTGACGATGCCGACGAGCTTCGTTCGACCGACCAGAGTGCCGGCGACCACTACCCCGACGAATGCCAGGAGTGCCCCCATACCGACGACCGTCGCCAACCTCTCCGGACTGTCGAAGTCCGGTGGCTGTGATTCGCCCCTGTTTATATTGCTCATAAATAACAATACTACCGCGGCGCTGTTAACTCTTCGTTCGACCGTCGCTCCCTCGCTCCACCCCCGCTCTGGTGACAGTCGTCCCGATGGGGACGCAGCACACGGGTGACGCGACCGGTGCCGACATTCGACACCGGTGCCCGCTTTCGACTGTCCTGTACCCACGCCGGAGGCATCGTATACGACTGGTGCCGCGGTGCTACGGCACTACAACAACCGAGACCGAAATCTCACCAACTCGGGCCGAACACCCCGGCTATAGTATTGTACAAAAGATACATTCGTATCCAGACCAAGTGTGACCACAGGTATGGCAGCCGACCCCGGTTCCGTGTCCGCTGCACCGCTCGGAGAATCAGCCGACGCCCACAGCAACGCCAACTCGCCAAGCAGGGGGCGCACGCACGTCAGATGATCAGGAGACTACTCGCCGGTCTCAAGGGGAACCTGATCTACGTCGTGGTCGGGTCGCTGGTCGTCGGGCTGGCCTTCGGCCAGGTCGCGACTCCGGGGACGAAATCGCTGCTACGGGCCGCCGTCGTGCCGGTCCTGTTTCTGATGATCTACCCGATGATGATCAACATCGACCTCCGGGAGGTGGTCAACGTCCGCGACCACGCCGGACCGGTGGCGCTGAGCCTGCTGGTGAACTTCCTGGTCAGCCCGCTGCTGGCGGTCGGGCTGGCCCGGCTGTTCTTCGGGGGCGACGTCGGCTATGCCGTCGGGCTCTATTTCATCGCGCTCGTCCCCACCTCCGGAATGACTGCCGCCTGGACGGGTCTGGCCGACGGCGACCTTGAGACGGCGCTGGTCGCGATGGCGGTCAACCTGTTGGTTGCCATCGCCATTCTCCCCGCCTACCTGTCGGTGCTGATTCCCGGGAGCGTCGGGTTCGCACCCGCACCGCTCTACCGCCAGCTCGCCCAGGTCATCCTCGTCCCGATGGTCGCCGGCACGTTCACCCGTCGGCTGCTCCTGTGGCGGCTCGGGGAGGAGGAGTTCAAGAAGCTCAAGCCCACGTTCGGCGGCCTCAGCTCCCTGGGAGTGATGCTCATCGTCTTCATCGCGATGTCGATGCGGTCGACGGAGATCCTCGCCAGCCCGGTGGCCTCGGCGAGTACGGTCGTCCCGCTGGTCGTTTTCTACACGGTCTTGCTCGGCGTCGGAGGGTGGCTCGGTCGCACGCTCCTCGACCCCGCCCGCGGCGTCGCGCTGGTCTATGCCACCAGCATGCGTAACCTCTCTATCGCCGTGGCGGTCGTCGTCGCTGCTGCCTCCCTCCCCACGGAGGCCGTCCTCCCCATCGCGCTGGCTTACGTGATCCAGCCGCCGCTCGGCGCGGCGTACATGCACTACCGGCGCGACGTGGTCGGTAAGGGGCGGTCACTTCGCGAGGCCGTCGCGGGGCTCGTCTGACCCGCTACTGGCTCTCAGCGCGGGTCGGGAGGGGGGCATTCACGCCCAGGAGTCGAGCCCGCGGAGGCCGGGGTAACCGGTGACGAGCAACGCCAGTGCTGTCACACCGAGCACCTCGAGAGGCGGCCGTCGCTTGCAGTCCCCCGGAGCGAAAACAGGTCCTCCACCTCGACGGCGTCGTCCCAGAGGGTCCGGACCCGTCCCCTCCCGCTCCGGGCGGCCGGTCAGTACGGAGAGACCGGCGCCGTCGGGTCGCGGCTCCACCCGGGGCCGGCTGAGAAGACCAGTTCGCCGGACTCCGGCCCATCGTAAGGAGTCTATAAATTTACCCGAGCGCGGCCGTCACAACTCCATGACGGGTGTGACCGGTCCGAACGTCGTCTGGGTCACCATCGACAGCATCCGGGCCGACCGAACGACCATGGGCGGGCACGCGCGGGACACGACCCCGAACGTCCAGCGGATCGCCGACCGGCCGGCGGGGGAGTCTTTCGACAGCTGTATCGCGCAGACCCGCTGGACGCCGGCGTCGACGGCCTCGATCCTCACCGGGACGCACCTCTCGACCCACCAGGTGGGGATCCAGTCGCCGGACGTCCGTCGGCTCCCGGAGTCGCTGAAAACGATGCCACAGTTGCTCTCGGAGGTCGGGTACGAGTCACTCGGCATCGGGACCAACCAGTACGTCTGCTCGGCGACGGGGATGGACCGGGGGTTCGACCGGTTCATGTTCCCGACGCTCAGGAACATTCACCGCACCGTCGGGGTCCGGGCAGTCGGTGACTACCTCAGAAACATCCGGCGGTACGGGCCGGGGCTGTCGACCGACGTGTCCCTCCACAACGGGTCGTCGATGGTGACCCACGCGGCCGAGCGGTGGCTCAGGTCCACCGCGCGGGACGGCACCCCCTGCTTCCTGTATCTCCACTACAACGCCACACACTACCCTTACACCCCGCCGAAACACTTCCTGCGGCCGTACGCCGAGGAGACCGGCCAGTCGGTCGACGAGGTCATCGACACATCACAGCGGGTCTTCAAGGACGTGTTCGGTCGCGTCGCCGACGGCCTCGACCTGTCGAGCGCCGAGATGGACGCGATCAAAGCCGCCTACGACGCCGAACTCGCCTACATCGACGACCTCGTCGGCCGGCTCTTCGACTACGTCCAGGATACCGTCCCGGGGGAGACGGTGTTCGTCGTGACCAGCGACCACGGCGAGACGTTCGGGGAGTACGGCTGGCTCGGCCACCACGTCCTCCTGACCGACGAGTTGCTCCACGTGCCGATGGTCACACACGGCCTCTCGGGCGTCTCCCACGCGAGCGACGGCCCGGTCCAGCACGTCGATTTCACGAGAACGATCCTCGAGCAGCTCGGGGCCGGAAGCCCACAGCTCGAGGGAGTCAACCTCACCGACCAACGCCGGGAGTACGCCTTCGCACAGCGGGGGTCGCGGGCGTCCGACCGGGAGAAGCTGCTCGACCGGAACGGCTCCTTCGACGTGAGCCAGTACCGCTGGGACGCGCTCAACAGCGTCCACGATGGCCGGTTCAAGCTCCTGACCGGCGAGGAGGGCGAGGAACTGTTCGTCCTTCCGGGCGAGGAGGAAGACGTGGCGGGGTGCTACCCGCGCGTGGCCCGCCAGCTGTCCGAGCAGCTGGCCGCGAGCGGGCTGACTCTCCCGACCGACACCGGCGGCGACGGCGACCGGATGGAGGTCACCCCGGAGATGCGCGACCGTCTCGAACACATGGGGTATCTGTGAGCCCCGCGTCCGGAACGGCGCGAGCGGACGACACACGCGAACCAGGCGGCTATCCTGACCGGGCCAGACCCCCGTCCCGACCCGCCTACAGCGAGCGCGTGGGCACGGATAGCGTCGCCTCCTCGCCGCTGGCGATTGGGTCGGCGAGGATGGCCGAGGTGCCGGGTTCGGAGTCGACGTAGAGCGCGCTCGGGACGAAATCCAGCGGGACGCTTGTCAGCAGGTCGTCGGAAAGCGTCATCGTCAGCCGGAGGTCGTGGTCCGGCTCGACGACGTGCTGGAGCCCGGCGAGGTCGAACTCGACGATGCCGTGGCCGGTCACCTCGTAGGCCATGACCTGGCCGTTGATCGGCCCGCTCGCCCCGTCCGGGCCGACGTCCTCCAGCGCCGCGAACAGCCGGGCCCTGTCGTTTGCGGCGAAGGCGCCGGCCTCGACCCGGAGGGTCGGCACGCCGACGACCTCCGTGCGGCCCTCGACCGGCAGGTCGATGCTGACGGCCGTACGGTTCGAGCCCCCGCTGTCCGGCCGCTCGATGTACCAGGCGTCGAGCTCTCCCTCCTCGCCGAGGTTGTAGGTCCGCTCGGAGGCGTCGGCGGGGGGCATCGACTCGGCGGTCCGGAAGTCCCCGAGTGTGTCGTCGTAGTAGGTCACCGTCGACAGGCCCGGCGGCTCCTCGCCGCGGAGGTGGTAGTCCATCCACCCGACGACAGCGTCCGTGATCACCGACCGCTCGGTCTCGGACTGCTCGGGACCGAAGAAGTTGTGCCCCGTGTTGTGCATCAGCAGCCGCGTCTCGACGCCGTTCTCGCGCAGCCCCCGGAAGTTCGCGAACACCTCGTTGGGCGGGAACAGGCGGTCCTGCCAGCCGCTGATGAACAGCGCGGGCGTGTCTATCTGGTCGATGAAGGTGACCGCCGACCGGCTCCGGTAGTACTCCCGTTCGGCCTCGTTCATCGTCCCGCTCTGAGCGATGCTCTCGCCGATCTCGACCGCCTCGGCGTCGAGGGTGCCGTTCTGCTGGCCCGACACCCGCAGGGGGAGCTGCCAGCCTTCCTTGAGGACGCCGTTTGGCGCCAGCGACTGGGCGAGGTTGTGCCAGGTGATCCGCGGGACGAGCGCGTTGAGGCGGTCGTCCGCGGAGGCAAGCCGCAGCTGGATGCCGCCGCCGTAGGAGAACCCGTCCATCCCGACCCGGGGGTCGTCCTCCCCGTCGGTCATGACGATGTCGCGGTCGGCCAGCCAGGAGACCAGCGCCGCGGCGTCGCGTTGCTCGTTGGGGCCGGTCGAGGAAACCTGCCCGCCGGACTCGCCGAAGCCACGGGAGTCGTACGCGAGTGCGACGTAGTCGTTCGAGGCGTACAGCGACGCCTGCGGGTCCCGGTCCTGTCGCGTTCCGCCCCAGCCGTGGGTCATCAGCACCGCCGGCTCTGGCTCCTCGACCCCCGGGTCGTACAGCGTCGCGACGATGGTCGTCCCGTCGAAGGACTCGATCTCGACGCGCTCGGTCGTGAACTCGCCCTCGCGCTCACCCTCCTGTGCCGCTACCGGGTCCGAGACCGCCGACAGCGCCCCCGCTCCGACTCCGGCGGCGACGCCCAGCGACGCCAGGAACCGACGCCGCGTGAAGTCGATCGATTGTGCTAGACTGTCACTATCATTCTCTGCCATAGCATCCTCATGCGTTTCCCATGATAAAAGATTAGTTACAACCTACAGCGACCTCTCAGCCAGAGGCTTGTGATGTGGTGCCCGGCCGGGGCCCACTACCGCGTTGCTGCCGGCCCCGGGCCCGCGTCCCTCGGGGCGCGGACCGACGGGCGTGTGCCGGGCGTGGAGTGACCTACCGTGTGGCCGCTCGCCAGGTCCTGAGGTCGACGACCTGCCCGTCGACTTCGGCGGCGGCCGCCTCCGTGGCGGCCCACTCGAACTGGCCGGCGACGCTCTCGGGCTCCCGGCCCTGGCCGTCCGTTAGCTCGGTCGCGACGACCCCGGGGTCGACGACGCAGACGACCTGCTCCAGGTCGGCGGCAAATCCTCGGGCCAGCGCCTCCGCAGCGGCCTTCGAGACGCCGTAGGAGCCGTAGCCGGGACGGGACTCTCGCGCCACTTCGCCCGAGGAGACCAGTACCCGGGCGTCGTCGGCGAGGTGGGGCAGCGCCTCCCGGACGGTCGCGAACACGCCGCGGACGTTCGTCCGCAGGTGGTCGTCGACGGCCGCGTAGGACTCCTCCTGGAGTGGCGTCTCGCCGGGGTCGCCGTGGTAGACGCCGGCGTTGGCGACCACGACGTCTATCCTCCCGCCCTCGCGTGCGGCGGTGTCCATGACCCGTTCGACGTCCCACTCGTCGCGGACGTCGGCCCGGACGCCGGTCGCCGTGCCGCCGCGTTCCTGGATGTCCTCGGTGACTTCCTCTAGGGCGTCCTTGCTGCGGGCACACCCGACGACGTGCGCCCCCGCATCCCCGAACGCCCGCGCGACTGCGGCACCGATCCCCCGGCTCGCTCCCGTGACGACGGCGGTCTGTCCGTCCATACCCGTACGTAGGCCGGGAGCGACTTAGGTCGGCTGGTCGGTCCGGCGCCGGTCCGACACCAGTCGAGCGGGGGCCGCGCTGGCCGCCCGAAACGGCCCGTTTATTGGGGTTCGTTCCTAACTGTAGACCGATGACACGACTCTCGGAGTCGACGGTCGCGGTCGTCGGCGGCGGCTTCGGCGGGCTGTCAGCCGCCTGCTATCTCGCGGACGCTGGCCTGGACGTGACCCTGCTGGAGAAAAACGACCAGCTCGGGGGCCGCGCCAGCCGGCTCGAACGCGACGGGTTCACCTTCGATATGGGTCCCTCGTGGTATCTGATGCCCGACGTCTTCGAGCGCTTTTTCGGCCACTTCGGGCGCTCGCCCGAGGAGTTCTACGAACTCGAACCGCTCGACCCCCACTACCGCATCTTCTTCAAGGACGGCGACCGGGTCGACGCCCGCGGCGACGGCGACCACATGCGGGAGGTCTTCGAGTCCTACGAGCCCGGCGCGGGCGAGGCCTTCGACGAGTATCTGGAGACCAGCCAGCACCACTACGAGACGGCGATGGAGAAGTTCGTCTACGAGGACCGCTCCCGGCTGCGGGACTGGGTCGACCCCGACGTGATGCGCGCCGCCCCGATCGGCCTCCGGCTCGTGGGCTCAATGCAGAGCCACGTCGAGAACTACTTCGACCACCCCAAGCTCCAGCAGATCATGCAGTACACGCTGGTCTTCCTCGGCGGGGCGCCACACAACACGCCCGCCCTCTACAACATCATGAGCCACGTCGACTTCAACCTCGGCGTTTACTACCCCCGCCCGAAGGAGTCGACGGAGCGGGGCACCGGAACCGGCGGGATCGGCGCGGTCGTCGACGGCGTCGCCGAGCTGGGTGACCAGCTCGGGGTAACCTACGAGACCGGGACCGAGGTGACAGGGGTCACCCGCGCGAAGAAGGGGTTCGTCGTCGACACCGTCGACGGCGAGTACCGCCCGGACTATGTGGTCTCCAACGCGGACTACGCCCACACCGAACGGGACCTGCTCCCGACCCACGAACGCCAGTACGACGACGACTACTGGGACTCCCGGACCTACGCCCCCTCGGCCTTCCTCATCTACATGGGCGTGGAGGGTGACGTCGACCCGCTCGCCCACCACACGCTCGTCCTCCCCGAGGACTGGGACAGCCACTTCGAGTCCATCTTCGAGGAGCCGGGTTGGCCCGACGAGCCCGCCTACTATCTCTGTGTCCCCTCCGAGACCGACGACGCGGTCGCCCCCGAGGGCCACTCGAATCTCTTCGTACTCGTCCCTATCGCCCCGGACCTGCACGACGGCGACGAGGTCAGGCAGGAGTACCGCGAGAAGATCCTCGCGGACATCGCCGCCAACACCGGCGTCGACCTCCGGGACCGGGTCGTCGTCGAGGAGCAGTTCGCGGTCTCGGATTTCGTCGAGCGGTACAACGCCACCGACGGGACCGCGCTGGGACTTGCCCACACCCTCCGCCAGACGGCGCTGCTGCGCCCCTCGAACCGCTCCTCGGCGGTCGACGGGCTCTACTTCACCGGCTCCTTCACCACGCCGGGAATCGGCGTCCCGATGTGTCTGATAAGCGGCGAACACGCGGCCGAGGCGCTGATAGACGAACAGGGATGATACGGGGATGAACCGGAAGACGGGACCGCACGCATGAGCGATGTCGGCGAACGGCTGGCGGCGTTTGCCCCCTCCGACCAGTCGTTTTTCGGCTACCTGTTCTGGCTCTCCCGGCCCCGCTTCTGGCTGTATCTCGCCGGCCCCGTCGCCGTCGGGGTCGTCTACGCCGCAGACTCCCCCGCGGAGTTCTTCCAGCCGCTCGCGCTCGCGCTGTTCGCGTGGTTTCTGATTCCGGCGAACCTGTTTCTGTACGGCGTCAACGACATCTTCGACGTCGACATCGACGAGAACAATCCAAAGAAGGGCGAGGGCGGCCGGGAGGTCCAGTACACCGGCGACGGGATCGTCGTGATGGTCGTCTACCTCGCCGGTGCCGTCGGTACCCTCTTTGGCTTCGCGCTCACCATCCAGGGGATCTACGCGCTCGCGGCGTTCTACTTCCTGGCCGTGGAGTACAGCGCCCCGCCGCTGCGGTTCAAGACCACGCCCTTCCTGGACTCGCTGTCGAACGGGCTGTACGTCCTGCCGGGGGTGGTCGCCTACATTGCCATCGCCGGGGAATCCCCGCCGCTGCTCGCGGTTGCCGGCGGCTGGCTGTGGACGATGGGGATGCACACCTTCTCCGCGGTCCCGGACATCGGACCCGACCGCGAGGCCGGTATCGACACCACCGCGACGGTGCTCGGCGAGCGCCCGACGCTCATCTACTGCGGGGCGGTCTGGCTCGCTGCCGCAGTCCTGCTGGGGCTGCTCCACCCATTCCTGGGCGCGGTCTTCGGAGCCTATCCCGTGCTGACAGTCCTCTTTGCGCTCTCTTCGGTGTCGGTGGACCGTGCGTACTGGTGGTTTCCGGTCATCAACACCGTCGCCGGCGCGGCTCTGACGATGGGCGGGGTCTGGGTGGTCCTGAATGGGTGACCGGCCATGACCCGGGACGCCTGCAGGGGTGAGCGCGGGTGAGCGAGGGGGTGGTCGCCTCGGCACGCTCTGTCGACCGCCGGGACGTCGAGGCGCTGCTCGACCGGCTGGTCCGGCACAACCGCTTTACCATCGCCGTCGTCTTTCCGGTGACCGGGGCGTTCCTGCTGCTCGCGAGCGCGGAAGGCCTGCTCCCCGAGGTGCTCTCGTTTAACCCCTATCTGGTCCTGCTGGGGACGGTGGTGATGCGCCTGCCGCTGGTCGGCGGGCTCGCCCCCCTGGTCGACCGCCGGGCAGCGCTGGCGCTTGGCACGCTCGTGGCCTACGCCTACGGGATCGAGGCAGTCGGGCTCGCGACCGGGTGGCCCTACGGGGAGTTCTCCTACGGGGTCGCGCTGGGGCCGACCCTCGGCGGCGAGCTTCCGCTTGGACTGCCGGTGTTCTTCCTCCCGCTGGTGCTCAACAGCTACCTGCTCTGTCTGCTCCTGCTCGGCGAGCGGGCGAACAACCCCGCAGTCAGGCTCGGGACGGTCATCGCCGCGGTCATCGCGGTCGACCTCGTGCTCGACCCGGGCGCGGTCGCGCTCGGGTTCTGGTCCTACGCCGAGGGGGGATACTACGGCGTCCCGCTGAGCAACTACGCGGGGTGGGTCCTGAGCGCGACAGTATCCGTCCTGGCGGTTGACCTGGCGTTCAGCCGGACGGCCCTGCTCGCTCGCGTCCGCGAGTGTCAGTACGTGCTCGACGACCTGGTGAGCTTCGTGTTACTGTGGGGGGCGGTCAACGCCTTCTACGGGGCGTGGGTGCCGGTCGCAGTCGCGGGGCTGTTCGCGGTCGGGCTGGTCCGCCTCGACCGCTTCGACTTCCGGGTGTGGGAGCGGGTCGCCGGCCGACAGTCGGGGTAGCGGAACGCGAGAACGGGGCCGCCCTACTCCGGGTGAGGGACGTGGGGACCCTCGTCGGCCCCGGGGGTCTCGCCGTCGCTGGCCGGGACGGCGCTGACCCGCCGGAACACCGAGACGGGGTCCTTGAGCCGGCGCCAGTGCCACCAGGTCTTCGCGACCGTCCACAGCTTGCGGCGCCGGGACAGCGACGGTCGCCGGGTCAGCACATCGAAGTTCCGGTCGCGCACCAGCCGGTGGTGTTCGGCGTACAGTACCGCAGCCAGCAACACGGCGAACTGGCAGTCCTCCGGGAGGTACTCGATGCCCGCCACGCCCTCGCGGTACTTCTTCTCGGTGCGCAGAAGCTCCGCCCGGACCGCTGCCCGGAACTCCGGGGTGGGCTCGCAGTTCCGTATCTCCTCGACGCTCGTGCCGTGGGCGTCCAGGGTCTCCAGAGGGAGATACACCCGGTCGAGTTCGCGGATGTCCTCGCGGACGTCACGGATGAAGTTTGTGAGCTGGAACGCCTCGCCAAGTGTGCCGGCGTGTGGGTGGGCGCCCTCGGGGTCGTCCGGCTCCATGATCGCGGTCATCATGTGCCCGACCGCGGCCGCGGAGCCACGAGTGTACCCCGCGAGGTCCCCGCGGGTTTCGTAGCGGTCGGTGTCGATGTCCGCCTGCATGGCGTCGATGAACTCCTCGACCTCCCGGTCGGGGATCCCGTTGCGCTCGCGGAGTTCGGCGAAGGCGTCGACAACCGGTTCGCGCGCCTCCGCCCGCCCGAGGGCGGCCTCGCGGATCTCCTCGAGCCGGCGGCGCTGTTCGTTGGGGCCCAGACCGTTGTCGCCGTCGACTACCTCGTCCGCGATCCGGAAGAAGCCGTAGAGTACGTACGTCTGCTCCCTGATCCGCGTCGGGAGCAGACGGGTCGCATAGTAGAAGGTCTGGCCGGTCCGTTTGTGGATGGCCTTCCCTTCGGTGAGCTGAGACTCGTCCACACCCCTCCTAACGGGCTCCTGGTACTAAGTTAGTTACCCCAATGCGTTTGGGTACTCGCCCGCAGGCGGGGCCACGACCGGGGGCGGCCGACCGGTTCGGGGTGCACTTTTATTTCAGCCCCCCGACTATCCCCGGCTATGTCACGCCTGCTGGTCGGCACGGACGGACCGGAGACGAGTGAGCGGCTCCTCGGGTACCTCTCGGACGCGCTCGGGGCCGACGACGATGTCTGTATCGTCACCTCCGCGCCCGGCGGCGACGAGACGACGAGCGACGAGATGGCCGCAGGCGAGGAGGCCCTCGACATCCTGGAGGAGGGGCTGGGCGAGGCCGTCGTCGAGCGCCACCAGTTCGTCCGCGGGAACGAGCCGATCGAGGACCTGCTGGCCGCGGCCGACGACTTCGACGCCGACGAGTACGCCATCGGCATCCGAAAGCGCACCCCCGTGGGGAAAATGGTCTTCGGCTCGACCGCTCAAAACCTCCTGCTCGAGGCCGACCGGGCCGTCCGGTGTGTCCCGCTCATCGAGTGACGTTGGGCAGCGTCCGGACCTGCGTGGCCGGTGCGCGCCGCGACTCCGGCCGCCGGACGTGTCGTCACAACTGTTTTGCACCCGCTCCGCGGACTGTCAGATATGCGTGAGCATCTTGCCACCGCCAGTGACCTGCTCGCATCGGCTGCAGACGACGCCGGCGACCACGCCGACCGGCTCCGCGAGCTGAGCGACCAGCTCGGCTCGCTGGCCGACCAGGACCGCGACGTCGACCACGGTCGACTCGCACGGATCCAGTCCGGGCTCGACGAGATCCAGCCCGACCTGGACGACGACGACGCCGCCGCGGCCCTCGACGAGGCCAACGACGAGATCAACGCCTTCCGGGAGACGATCGAGGGCGTCTAGACTACTTTTTTGCGCCTCGGGTGGCCGGAGGCCACCGCTCGGCGCAAAAAACATAGTGAAAAAAGCCGGACGCTCGGTCGCGTTGCTCCCTCGCGTCCGGTGAACCGGCGGCCTGGCGGCCGCCGGATGCTTGGTGTAAGCCTGCCTTTCCCCGTACTCGCGCGACGGAACGCGCTCGCGGCCACCGCCGACCGCTCCGCCGCCGACCACTCCACAGCCGACCGCTCCGCCGCCGCCCGCTCCGCAGATGCCTCTCCTTACCGCTCGTCGAACAGGTGTTCCGCGAGCATCGGCACGAAGGTCCCGATGTCGGTGACCATCCCGACCGCCTGGGCGCTCCCCCGGTCCAGCAGCTGGGTGACGGTGGCGGGGTTGATGTCGACACAGACGGTCTTGGTCGTGGAGGGGAGGCAGTTGCCCATTGCGACCGAATGGAGCAGCGTCGAGAGCATGAGGACGAGGTCGGCCTCGTGGGCCTGCTCGCGGATCGCGTTCTGGGCCTCGATGGCGTCGGTGATGGTCTCGGGCAGCGGGCCGTCGTCGCGGATCGATCCCGCGATCACGTAAGATGCGTCGTTCTGGACGCACTCGTACATCACGCCCGAATCCACCAGCCCCTCCTCGATGGCCGCCTCGATGCCGCCCGCGCGGATGACCTCGGAGATGGTGTAGATGTGGTGTTTGTGGCCCTTCCGGGGGTGGTCGAGGCTCTCGGTGTCCATCCCGAGCGAGGTGCCGTAGAGGTCCCGCTCGAGGTCGTGGACCGCGAACCCGTTCCCGGCCGAGAGCATGTCGACGTACCCCTCCCGGACCAGCCGCGCGAAATCCTCGCGGGCTCCCGAGTGGATCAGCGCCGGGCCACACACGGCCAGGACCTTCCCGCCCTTTGCCTTGGTCTCGGCGATGGCCTCCGCGATGTTCGAGATGGTCGTCTCGGAGGGGCGTTCCGACGAGACGCCACCCTGCATGAAGCCGAAGGCGCCGTCCCGCCCGCGGGGGCGCTCCGGCGGGCGCACACGGATGCCGGCCTCGCCGGTCACCACCGTGTCGCCCTCCTCGATGGCGTTGAGTACCTCCGTGTGCGCGCGCGGCCCGTCGCCGTCGCGCTCGACAATGACTGCACAGTCCATCTCGATGTTCTCGACGGGGAGCCACTCGCCGTCGACCCGGATGTCGGTCGGGTGATTGGTCGTCGAGTAGAACCCCTTGGGGACGACCTGGTCGGCCGGCGCCGGCTCGAGGTGGGCGTCCTCCGGGTCGGAGGGGTTCGCGCCGTTCTGGTGGAGTTCGTGGATGATCGACTGGAGGTGGTCCGGGTCGTCGGCCTCCACCACCAGCCGGGCGTAGGACTCCTCGGTCTCGTGTCGACCGATGCGGAACTCCTCGACCTCGAAGGAGCCGCCCATGTCCATGATGATGCCGAAGCAGGTCCCCATCATCCCGGAGTCGATGATGTGACCCTCGAGTTCGACCTGGCGGGACGCCATACCACTGCCAGACGGGGGACGCTCAAGACCGTTTTGGGCCCCCCGTGGATCCGGGCGCCCTCCCCGCCCCCGGCTCAACGCTCGGTCCGGCAGTCGACCTGCCACTCCGCATCGCCCCGTCCGACGAGGCGCTCGTAGAAGGCCCGCAACCCCGCCGGCTCGGTCTCGGGGAGGACGTGCAGCCCGACGCGGCCGTCCCGGACCGAGACCCGGAAGACGTCACCCGTCCCCTCGTCCCGGACGAGGTACACTGGCATCGGCAGGTCGTAGTAGTCCCCGAAGCGGTACGGCCCCGCATCCAGGACCGCCTCGACGAGGTCGACCAGTGCAGCATCCTTGTGGTCGGGCGACGGGGTCAGCCGGAAGACCGTCGACCCCTCGTAGGTGACTCCCTCATCGTACGGGTAGCGCCGCTCCGGGTGGACGGGGATCTCGAAGCCGTCTCCGGGGTCGTCCCCCGCCCCATCGCTCGCCGCCGGGTCGCCGGCCATCACCGTCGGGTAGGGCGGCTTCCCTCTTAGTCCCGTGGGCGACACGCCCGCTCGCGGCGAGTCGGGGGGCCGGCTCATCCGCCGCCGACCACGATGCACGGGCTTGTAGTGGGTCCGCGCCCGAGACCTCGCCATGACACTCCCGCCGTCGCTGTCGGTGCCGGGGCTCGCGCTCGTCGGTGCGACTGCCGGCCTGCTCGCGACGCTGGTCATGGACGTTCCGATGCGCGCCCTGCTCGCCGAGGGAATGACGCCTCCGTTCGTCGCCGCCGGTGCGCTGACTGGGTCGGACACTGCCGACGCACCCCGCAGTGTCGCGCTCGCCGCCCACTACGGCTCCGGGACCGGCGCCGGCCTCACCTTCACGGCGCTGACGCTGCTCGCGGCGATCCTCGGCGCGCCCGGCCCCGCGGTCGCGGGGGTTCCGGTTCTCGCACTCGCTGTCGCCGCGCTCGTCCAGCTACCTGTGATGGTCGCCTTCTTCTCCTACTTCGTGCTCCCGCGGTACGGGACCGTCGCTCCAGGGCGCGTCCCGCAGGTCCGGCGGGAGTGGCTCGTCTCCGCGGCGGTCTACGTGGCGAGCGTCGCGGCCCTGTTCCCGGCGCTGGTGTGGCTCGTCGGGTAGCCGTCGGGAGGGAAAGCGCCAACCGCGAGCGCTCGCCCGGCTGTCGCGCCC
>Ga0207714_1000367_pt1 | contig 31498 bp, 35 predicted proteins | sample PonA232FremontCA_2_FD_187270 | JGI IMG/M metagenome (GOLD analysis project Ga0207714, IMG submission 187270) | Marine sediment microbial community from Fremont, CA, USA - Pond A23 Sediment 2 (SPAdes) | ecosystem: Environmental > Aquatic > Marine > Unclassified | place: USA: Fremont, California...
GGGCATGTCCGCGGGCAGGGCGGGTGGGGACAAGTCCCTGCCGGTCTGGCGCGTCCGACACGGTTCTGTCCCGCACCGGAAGGGGGCAACCGGTGTCGCTGTCGGCCCGGTCCCGGCCGCGGTCCACAACCACTATACTGGCCGGTCCCCGAGATGAGCCCGAATGGAGCTGTTCGGGTCGAGCGGGGTCCGGGCGCGCGCGCTCGCAGAGCTGACACCCGCCGACGCCCTCGGGGTCGCACAGGCCGCCGGCCACGTCTTCGACGCCGCCCGCGTCGCAGTCGCCCGCGACACTCGGACCACCGGTCCGCTCTTTGTCGACAGCGTCGCCGCCGGGCTGGCGAGCGTGGGCTCTGACGTCGACCGCCTCGGCGTCGTCCCCACGCCCGCCCTCCAGGCCTACTGCGAGCACGAGGGTGTCCCGGGCGTGATGGTCACCGCCTCCCACAATCCCCCGGAGTACAACGGGATCAAGCTGGTCGGGCCGACCGGCGTCGAGCTCACCCGCGACCGGCTGGAGGCCGTCGAGGGCCGGATCGGGGACGTCCCGCTCGCGGGCTGGGAGGCCGCCGGCGAGACCCGCGCGGTCGACGGCGCGGCCCGGGAGTACCGCGAGGGCGTGGCCGAGGCGGTCGACCACCAGCGGGTCGCCGACGCCGACCTGACCGTCGCGCTCGACCCCGGCCACGGGGCGGGCGCGGTCACGAGCCCGCGACTCTTTCGCGAACTGGGCTGTGAGGTGCTGACGGTCAACGCCCAGCCCGACGGCCGCTTCCCGGGCCGGGACCCCGAGCCGGTGGCGGCGAATCTGGGCGACCTCCGGCGGCTCGTCCGGACGACCGACGCCGACCTGGGGGTCGCCCACGACGGGGACGCCGACCGGGCGGTCTTCGTCGACGAGCGCGGCGAGATGATAGCGGGCGACGCCTCACTGGCGGCGCTGGCCGCGGCCGAGCTCGGCGAGGGTGACGTCGCGGTCTCGGCAGTCAACGCCTCCCAGCGGCTCGTCGACGTGGTGCACTCGGCCGGCGCACGGCTGCGGACCACCCCTATCGGGAGTACCCACATCATCACGGCCATCCGCGACATCCGGGCGGCCGGCGGCACGGTGCCGGTCGCCGGCGAGGGGAACGGGGGGGTGCTCTTCCCGGACTATCGGGTGGCACGCGACGGCGCGTACACCGCCGCCCGCTTTTGCGAGCTCGTGGCCGAGCGGCCCGCGAGCCGGGTCGTCGCCGACTACGACGGCTACCACAACGTCCGCGAGAAGGTCGCCTACGCCGGCGAGGACGAGCGGGCGGCGTTGCTTGAGGCCGTCGAGTCGGTCGCGGAGTGGGCCGACGCCGACCTGGACACGACAGACGGCTACCGCCTGGAGTTCGCGGACGGGTGGGTTCTCGCCCGCCCCAGCGGGACCGAGCCCGTCGTGCGGGTGTACGCCGAGGCCCGCAGCCCCGACCGGGCCCGGGAGCTCGCAAACCTGTTTCTGGACGCACTCGAAGAGGCCTGAGCGGGCCTCGGGCCGGCGTGTCGCGAACGCGCCCGCTCCGGTCACCGCGAGGGGTACGTCTCCAGGGCCTCGGCGAGCCGCGTCCGCTGCCCGCGGGCCCGCTCCAGCTCCGCCTCGACGGCGCCCGACCGGACCCGCTCGCGCTCCTCCGGGGACAGCTCCGCGCGCGCGACCGCGGCCGTCCGGAGGCGCTCGTAGTCGGTCTCCCGGGGGAGGCGCCTGACGGCCCGCAGGGCCGCCACGGCGTCGGGCGCGACCCGGTCGACGGCGCCGGTCAGCTCGTCACAGCGGTAGCGCAACACGCCGGCCTCCGGCGGCGGCCAGTCGACGGTCAGCGGCCCGGGGCCGACCCCCCTGAGGTAGGTCCGCCTGGTCGCCACCGCCCGCTTGAGCGCGTCCGGGTCGGCGACGTAGTGGGCCAGCTTCGAGCGGGAGTAGTCGGCGTACTCGAGCAGCTGGCCGACCGGCTCCTCGCCGGCCCCGTGGTCGCGGACGTACGCATGGAGGTCCTCCGGCGGGGTCTCGTAGGGGACCATCGGGATGGCCGCCAGGTCCGCCAGCGTGTCAAGCACGTCGCGGGCCGGCTCCTCGCGGCGAAAGCGCTCGAAGGCCTCCCGCACTTGCTCGTTGTAGGCCTCGACCGGCTCGCGCAGGCGCTCCGTGGGGGCGTCGAGGTCGGCCTCGCCGAGGTCGCGGAGGCGCTTGAGGTCGGCGACGCGGTCGGCGAGTTCGCGGCGGCGCGTCCGGACCCGGGTCCGGGCGCTCCGGTAGGCCTCGCGGGCCGCGTCGCGCTCCTCGAGGCGAGCCGCCAGGTCCGCGACCGGCTCGAGCTGCTCGCGGACGTGGGCGAAGTCGCCCTCGGTGAGCCGGCGCTGCTGGAGGTATTCGTCGCACTCCTCGAAGACCTCGTACAGCAGCAGGTCCTCGTCGAGGCGGTCGACGAATCCGGCGACGTTCTCTTGAAACTCGATGAACTTCTGGAAGTCGCCATCGCCGGTGGCGGGCTCCTCGTAGCGGTCCAGCAGGCCCGAAAAGTCCTCGTGGGCCGCCGCCAGCCGGTCGAGTTCCGCCTCGCCGAACTCGGCAACGGCCTCCTCGGTGGCCTCGACGCGCTCCTCGGCCGCCGCCAGGTCCGCTACGGGGTCCTCGCCGTCCCCGGTGCTCGTGCCGCGGCCGGCGTCACTCGTAGACGTCATCGGGGTCGAAGACGCGCTCGCCGACGACGTCGCCGTCGACGGTGCGGTGGAAACACGACGCGAAGCCGGTGTGGCAGGCTCCGCCCTCCTGGTCGACCAGGTAGAGCAGGGCGTCGCCGTCGCAGTCGACCCGCACCTCCTCGACGCGCTGGACGTGGCCGCTGGACTCGCCTTTCTGCCAGAGCTCCCCGCGGCTCCGGGAGTAGTAGTGGGCCAGGCCGGTCTCGCGGGTCCGGGCGAGTGCCTCCTCGGTGACGTAGGCGAGCATCAGCACCTCGCCGGAGTCGGCGTCCTGGGCGACAGCGGGGATCCGTTCCTGCTCGTCAAAGGCCAGGTCCACCGGGGATGCGTCCCCGGCGGCGTCGGCGGCGTCGCTCATACGCGGAGTCGGTCGTGACCGTGGATAGGTCTTGTCCTCGCGGCCGCCCCGGCCAGCGGCGGAGTGGCGCTCGCCGACCCATACCGACGCCACTCATACGAGCCCCGCGAGTCCCAGCAGCGCGAAGAGGACGTCCCCGGCCGTCAGCGAGACCACCAGCCCGACAAACAGCGGGACGAGAAACGGAATGCCCGGCGAGACCCAGACCGTCTCCCCGGTGGCCAGCGCGTCCAGCCCCTCCCGGAGGTCCGCGGGCGTGGTCCCGTAGGCCGAGCTCTCGATGTCCGCGAGGAACCGCTCGGCGCCCCAGGGGTCGTCGTAGGCCTCCCCCTCGGTGGCGTCGCCCGTCTGGACCTCCGTGTCTGGGGGTGTGGCCGCACCCGGGTCGCCGCCGTCGGGCACCACGCCGCCGCCGGGGTCGTTGGGTTCCGCGGGCAGCGTGGCGGGGTCGCGGTACCGGTCGGGGTCGGCCCGGACCTCTTCGAGTGTCAGCCCGCGGTACTGCAGGTACATCCGGAGGGCGTCCAGGTCCAGTCCCCGGTAGGAGAAATACCCACGCAGCCCCGACAGCGAGCGCACGTCCCGGAGCCGGCGGTCGGCAAAGTGGAGCAGGGTACCGTACTCCCGGACGGTGTCGGCGGCGGCGACGGGCCTGGCGACGAACATCGCCGGCGAGAGCCGGCCGGCGACGGCGTTGCGGCCCGCGAGCACGAACGGATAGACGGCGCCGGCCAGCACAGTATTGGAGAGGACAGTCAGCGAGAAGACCCCGAGGGTGGTCCGGACGACGGGCAGCTGGGAAGGGAGCCACGCCACACCGAGTTCCCAGAGCGCGTAGTGTGGGTAGGTGGGAAAGAGCACGGCGACGACGAAGAAGGCCTTGGCGTCGGCGCCGCCGAAGCCGCCGACCAGCCAGAAGCCGTAGGAGAGGGGGACGACGATGCCGACGCTCAGCGCCGTCCCGAGCAGCAGGCGGCGCCCGGCGAGCGTGGCCGGGCCCGACAGGAGCACGGGGCCCAGTTCCCAGGCGAGCAGGAGGAGGGCGAGCGCGGCGAGCGGGTACCAGGTCCGGTTGGGGACCCGGCGGGTCCTGACGTCGCGGTAGGCCACCCAGGCGAAGGCCGGGAGGGTGAGCAGGCGGAGCAGGTCCGGCCACGAGGCGAGCACGGCCGTCGGTGGGGCCCCCTCATATTAGGGGTTGTGGGTTGCCGGCCGGTCGCGCCGCGCGCGCTGCTCGCGCCGGACCGGCCCGAACCGGGGATACTGATTTGTACCGCTACGAAATAGTGGTTCGTGGTGTCACGACCCATGTCATACCGTACCGAAGTGACGCCGCGGCTCGACACGTATCACGCCCTCTACGAGGAGGAGTGGGACAGCTACGAGCAGCTCCGGGAGGCCTTCGAGTGGGAAGTTCCGGCGGCGTTCAACACGGCGACGTACGTCTGTGACCGGTGGGCGGCGCTGGACGGCGAGCGGACGGCAGTCTACGCCGAGTTGCAGGACGGGACCAGCCACGAGTACACCTTCGGCGAGGTGGAGGCGATGGCCAACCGGCTGGCGAACTATCTCGCCGACCGGGGAGTGGGCGCCGGCGACCGGGTCGCGGTCAACGGCACACAGCGCGTTGAAAATCTCGCGACCCACGTCGCGGCCTGGAAGCTCGGGGCGATATCGGTCCCGCTGAGCATCCTGCTCGGTCCCGAGGGGATGGGGTTCCGGCTGCGGGACAGCGGGACGGTCGCCTACGTGGCGGACGCGGTCAGCCTCGACGTGCTCCGGGCGGTGCGCGGGGACTGTCCGGACCTGGAGACCGTCCTGACGGTCGGCGGCGCCGACCCTCGAGAAGGGGAGGCGCGGTTCGCCGACGCGGTCGAGGGGCAGCCGGCGACCTTCGAGACGGCGACGACCGCCCCCGACGAGTCCGCCTTCATCATCTACACCTCCGGCACGACCGGCGAGCCCAAGGGGGTCGTCCTGCCCCACCAGAGCCTGCTGGGCGGGCTGCCCGGGATCGTGATGGGCGGGAACAACCTCGAGGTCAGAGAGGACGACGTCGCCCGGATCGCGGTCGAGTGGTCGTGGATCGGGTCGTTGCACCTGGGGATCCTCTCGGCGCTGTACTTCGGGACGCCGGTCGTCGCCCACGCCGAAAACGAGTTCGACCCCGCGCGGGAGTACCGCCTCATCGAGGAGTACGACGTCACCTTCGCGGGCGGGCCGGCGACGCTGTTGCGGATGATGATGCAGGTCCCCGACCGCGACAGCTACGACACCAGCTCCATGCGGATGGTCGTCCAGGGCGGCGAGTCGCTGAGCGCGGAGGTGGCCGAGCAGGTGACCGACACCTTCGAGGACGCCAGCATCCACGAGGTGTACGGCCAGACGGAGGCGCTGATCTTCGTCTCGGACTGTAGCGCCCTCGGGCTCGACCACCGGTCCGGGAGGATGGGCAAGGCCGTCCCCGGCCACGAGGTGCGGATCCAGGACCCGGAGACGGGCGAGGAGCTGGGGCCGGGCGAGGTCGGCGAGATCGCCTTGCGGTACGACGGCGACGACCCGATGCCCTTCACCGAGTACTGGAACCGCCCCGAGCAGACCGCTCGGAAGGTCCAGGACGGCTGGCTCCGCAGCGAGGACCTGGGGACGGTCGACGAGGACGGCTGGTTTGCCTTCCACAGCCGCCGGGACGACGTGATCATCTCCTCGGGCTACAAAATGGGGCCCGTCGAGGTCGAGGAGACCCTTGCCGGCCACGAGGCCGTGGCGGACGCCGGCGTCATCGGCGTCCCCGAAGACACCCGCGGGGAGGTCCCCAAAGCGTTCGTCTCGCTCGTCCCCGACGCCGAGGAGCACGACGCGCTCCGCGAGGAGCTGCAGTCCTACGTCAAAGAGCGCCTGGCGAAGTACGAGTACCCACGTGAACTCGAGTTCGTCGACGAGCTGCCGCGGACGACCACGGGCAAGGTCCGCCGGCACGACCTCCGGGACCGCGAAGGGCTGGTCTGAGGTCTACGACCGGTCGGCGGACCGCCCGCTGGCGGTGGGCGGGAGACCGGGGTAGCCGGCGACGGACCCGGATCTGCCTCTCTGGAGGCAGTCACGACCGCCGGAAGTACGGAATGTGGATACCTCTCGCGCGCCCGGTGAACCGGAGCAGGGCGAGTCGGCGGGTCAGATGACGCGGTTCTGCAGGTAGTCGAGGTGCTTTGCGTTGTAGACGATCTTGACCTCGTCGGCGGCCGGCGAACCGATGCAGGTCAGCCGGACGTTCTTGTCCTCGACCTCCTCGTCCGAGAGGATCTGCTGCATGTCCATGTCGATCTCGCCCTCGACGACGATGGCGGCGCAGTTGGCACACGCGCCGGCCCGGCACGAGAACGGCCAGTCGTAGCCCTGTGCCTCGGCGGCTTCGAGGATATACTCGCCCTCGTTGACGTCGAGAGTGCCGTAGTCCTCGTCGTCGAGGCCGGCGTCGGCCGCCTCCTCGAAGACCGCATCGTCGTACATGTCCCAGCCCTTGTCGTCCACGACTTCGTAGTTAAGGTACTCTACGGTAGGCATCAGCGGGAGTTTGTCCCCCACCGGGTTAGAAGTTATCCTTCTGGCAGCCCGTGCCCGACCCCCCACCGGGACCGGCGACCGCCGGCACGGAACGGATAACGGGCCGGCGGGGCCAGCGCACGGGCCGGGGGGACCGAACCGCCACGCTTTCGACCGGGCGCCGCCGACAGGGAGGTATGTTCCCGGCCTTCGAGGTGGTTCCGGCGGTCGACATGCAGGACGGCCAGGTGGTCCAGCTGGTCGGCGGCGAACGCGACACCGGCCGCAGCTACGGCGACCCGGTGGAGGCCGCCCGCCGGTGGGTCGAGGCCGGCGCCGAGACCCTGCACGTCGTCGACCTCGACGGCGCCTTCGAGGGCGAGCGGGTCAACGCCGACGCCATCGACGCCGTGCTGTCGGCCGTGGACGTCGACGTCCAGCTGGGCGGGGGGATCCGCACCGCGGCGGGCGCCCGGGACCTGCTGGAGCGCGGTGTCGACCGCGTCATCCTCGGGACCGCCGCCGTCGAGAATCCCGACATCGTGGCGGAGGTGAGCGCCGACTACCCCGAGGGGGTGCTCGTGAGTCTCGACGCGAAGGGAGGCGAAGTAGTCGTCGAGGGCTGGACCGAGGGGACCGGGCTCGACCCCGCCGAGGCCGCGGGCCGGTACGCCGACCTGGGCGCCGCGGGGATCCTCTTCACCGACGTGGACGTCGAGGGCCGAATGAAAGGGGTCCGGACGGAGCCGGTCCGCCGGGTCATCGACGCCGTCGACGTGCCCGTGGTCGCGAGCGGCGGCGTCGCCACCGTCGAGGACGTCCGGGCGCTGCGCGAGGCCGGCGCCGCGGCAGTCGTCGTCGGGTCGGCACTGTACGAGGGCGAGCTGACGCTCGCGGAGGCACAGCGCGCAGCCCGCGAGTAGCGGGAGCGGTGAGCGCGCTTACAGGAGGCTGAGGCCGACGCTGAACCCCCAGGATTGGGAGGCGAGCGCGCCGAAGGCAAGCGCTCCACCGGCCATCGCGACATTCTTGAGAAAGCTGGTCATCTCGTCCTGTTGCTGGTCCTCGGAGACCGCCCAGAAGTCGTGGAAGACGACCGCCGAGGCCAGCAGGAAGGCGGCGAGTGCCGCGGCCGCGAGCAGCGGGAAGACGCCGACCACGATGGCCAGCCCCGCGACAACGAGCAGGGCCCCGGAGCCGAGCACGCCGAGCCTCGGCGCCGGCAGCCCCTTCGCCTGCGCGTAGCCGGTCATCTGCCCGGTCTGCATGAAGTGGTTCAGCCCCATGAACGCGAGCACGCCCCCGAAGAGGACGCGCGCGACCAGCAGGACGACCGCCTCGGCGCCGGTCACTACCATCCTGCCACCCCCAGGAAGCCGCTGCGGGAGCGGTCGCGTGCCGATTCGACTGTCGCGTCGAGAGTTGGTTTTATTGCGTTACCTGGTTCGTTCCCGAATCTATATGTATGCTTGGCGATGTAAATGTAATCAGATGTCAGGGACGTCATCGGCACGTCAGGAGTCCGAGGAATCGGTCGAAGGGAAGAACGCGGCGGCCTGTCCGGTCGTCGAGGCCGTCGAGGAGATCGGCTCGCAGTGGCGGCTCGTGGTGCTGTACGACCTCGAGGAGGGCGAGAAGCGGTTCAACGAGCTCAAGCGCTCGACGGGTGCCTCCTCGCGCACGCTCTCGCGCGTGCTCGACGACCTCGAGGACGCGAACCTGGTCAACCGCCGGGTCGAGGACCGGCCGGTCGCGACCTACTACTCGCTGGCCCCGAAGGGGGAGGCGCTGTGCCCGGTCTTCGACGAGGTGGAGGCCTGGGCCGCGGAGTGGATGTAGGCCGGCCCCTCACTCGTCGCCGCTCTCACTCTCGTCGCCGGGAACCGGCTCGCCGGCCCGCTCCAGGGTCCGCGCTGCCTGCTTGCGGATCGGCGCCTCGACCAGTTCGCCGTCGAGCATGAACACGCCCTCCTCGCGCTCGGCGGCGGCCTCGACCACCCGGCGGGCCCACCCGACCTGGTCCTCGCCGGGCGTGAACACGTCGTTGACCGGCTCGACCTGCCCGGGATGGATCAGCGTCTTCCCGTCGTAGCCAAACTGGAGGGCGGTCTCGGCCGCCGCCCGAAGCCCCGCCGTGTCGCGGATGTCGGTGTAGATCCCGTCGATGGCGTCTATCCCGGCAGCGGCCGCCGCGAGCGCGGTCCGCTGGCGGGCATAGAGCAGCTCCTCGCTGCCCTCCGTACGGGTCATTCCCACGTCGCCGGCCAGGTCCTCGCCGCCGAAGAGTAGCGCGTCGACCGCGGGCGCGTCGGCGATGGCGTCCGCTTCCAGAATGCCCCGGGCGTTCTCGACCAGCGCGAGCACGGGTGAGGAGATGCCCGTCGGATACCGGTCGGTGACGCGTTCGACCGCGTCCGGGCCCGTGGCCTTGGGGACGACGACCCCATCCAGCGCGCCGGCGACCCCCTCATCCTGCAGGAGGGCCGCGTCTGCCTCGAGCAGTGCCGGGCGGTCGTTGACCCGCAGCCAGAGTTCGCCGTCGAACGCGATGTCGGGGACGACCTCCCGGACGACCTCGCGGGCCTCGTCCTTGTCCGTGGGGCCGACGCCGTCCTCCAAGTCGAAGGCGAGCACGTCCGCGCCGGTGTCGGGTGCCGACCGCAGCATGTCGGGGCTGTCCGCGGGCGTGAACAGGACGCTCCGTCGTGGCATACCGGTTCTTCGCGGGCCAGCCCCTCAATCCCCGGGTCTGCCCGGCCGGATCCCGGTGGGCGACCCCGGGGCTTTTCACCGGACTCCACCAACCGGCGCGCATGACGGGACGCTACTACGGGGAGTTCGAGGTCGGCGAGACCATCGAGCACTCCCGCACCCGCACAGTCAGCGAGAGCGACAACCAGCGGTTCTGTGACATGACGATGAACCAGCAGCCCCTCCATCTCGACGCCGAACACGCCACCGACACCGAGTTCGGCGAGCGCGTGGTCAACGGGCTGTACACGATGGCGCTGGCGACGGGGATGACCATCCCCGAGACCACCGACGGGACCATCGTCGCGAACCTCTCCTACGACGAGGTCGAGCACCCCAACCCCGTCTTCCACGGCGACACCATCAGCGCGGAGACGACCGTGACGGACAAACGGGAGACCAGCGACGGCGAGCGCGGCGTCGTGACGATGCACGTCACGGCCCGCAAGCAGGACGGCACGGTCGTCTGCGAGTTCGACCGGACCGCCCTCTCGCTGAAACGCGAGCACGCGGAGTGATGGCCGGCGAGCGCGGAGAGACCCGCAACGGAGCGATGAATCCCGGCCTCCGCGAGCGCCTGCGAGCCGCCCACGCCCGCTACCGCGCGTGGGTCGCCCGCGGACCCGACCCGGCGACCGTCGCCCGGGTGGGGCTCGGGCTGACCATTCTGCTGGCGGGCGTCCACAAGCTGGTCGCGCCGGGCGCCTGGGCGGGCTACGTCGTCGCCTGGGCCGAGCCGCTGGTCGTGGTCTCCCCACGAACCTTCATGTGGCTCAACGGACCCCCGGAGGTGCTCGTGGGCGGGCTGTTGCTGGCCGACCGGTGGGCCGCGCTGGCGGCGACGGTGGTTGCGGTCTCGCTGGCAGGGACGCTCGCCTATCTCGGGCTCGCAGCCCTTTCGGGGACGGTCTTCGCGACCGCGATGGTCCGCGATGTCGGATTGCTGGGGCTGGCGGTGTCGGTGCTCGTTGCGTCGGCGCGGTGAACGAGGAATCGGAACGCTATTGCCGGTCACCCGCGTGCGTTCGGCGCATGAGAGCGCGCGCGCCGGGGAGCGTGACGGTCGTGTTCGCGCCGGTCCAGGACACCTCGCTGGGCGTGAGTTTCGCCATCAGCGACGGCATCGTCGCCGCGGTCGAGTCGGCAGACACGACCGCAGTCACCCTCGACGGCACGCCCACCACCTTCGAGCCCGTCGAACTCGCGTTGGGCGAGCTCGGCGTCGCAGCCCGGGTCGACCTGGAGAGCGAGATGCCCGTCGGTCAGGGATTCGGCGCCAGCGGCGCGGCGACGCTGTCGGCGGTCCTGGCGGCGAACGTGGAGTTCGGGCTCGGCCGCTCGCGCGATACGCTTGTCGAGGTCGCGGCACGGGCGGAGGTCGAGGCCGGCACCGGATTGAGCGACGTCTACGTCCAGGAGATGGGCGGGTTCGCCTACGACACCGGCGAGGGGCGCCAGCGGGTCGCCCGCGACGACGAACTCCGGTACGCCTCCTGGGGCGGGATCGCAACCGGCGACGTGCTCGGCGACCCCGCTGCCGTCGACCGGGTCCGGACCGCCGGCCACGACGCCCTCGCTTCCTTCGACCCCGAGATGGAGTTGCCCGCGCTGTTCGACCTCTCCTGGGACTTCGCGGAGGCGACGGGCCTGGTGACAGAGAGCGTCCGCGAGCGCGTCGAGGGCGTGCAGGCCGGCGGCGGCGCGGCGACGATGGCGATGGTCGGCGAGACCGTCGTCGGTGTCGGGGACGGCGGCGATGTGCTCCCCGAGCGCACGCGGATCGAACCCGAGGGCGCACATGTGCTCTGACCGGTGGCATGAGAGCCCAGGGATTCGGTAGGAGCGTGGAGAAATAGCGCGAACGTTAAGCCAGTAAGAAAGCCCCCGGTGGCTCGCTGGCTGTGACTCGCTGCGCGCTTCCGTCGCTCACTCCGTTCGCTCCGTCCAGTGCTTGCGTCGTCTCGCTCCGCGACCCACCGGCCCCTTTCGGTCCCGCCCGAGACCACTCACCTCCCCAGCCGACTGCGGTGCTCGGCCTCCGGCCTGCGCTCCTCATCCCTCGCACGGCGGCTGTCGCGCAAGAATCCGCGCGACAGCGCGCGCCCGATGCTGACCAGGCTGGGCGAGACTCAGGAGGGGCCGCCAGGGACGCTCGTGCCGTCCGGAGGCGCGGTTCGGGCTTTACTGAGATATGGCACCACTCACAGCACCGTGCCGTGTTTCCTCTCTGGCAGTGACTTCTCGACGTCCTCGTAGAAGGCAAAGCGAGCCTCCAGTTCCGTACGGAGTTCGGAGGGCGGGACGACCTCGTCGATGACGACCTCGCTCGCCATCCGGCGGATGTCGATGTCCTCGCGGAACTCCTCTCGCAGCTCCTCCTCGCGGGCCGCCCGCTCCTCTTCGTCCTCGATGGCGTCGAGTTCGTTGGCGTAGACCGCCCGGATAGCTGCCTCGGGGCCCATGATCGCGATCTCGCCGGAGGGGAGGCCGATGACGCTTTCGGGGTCGTAGGCCGGCCCGCCCATCGCGTAGATGCCGGCGCCGTAGGCTTTCCGGACGACCACGGTCTGCTGGGGGACCGTCGCCGAGGAGGTGGCGTAGATGAACCGTTTGCCCTGCTCGAGAATCCCCTCCTTCTCGACCTGTGAGCCGGCCATGAAGCCCGGCGTGTCACAGAGATAGAGGATCGGGATGTTGAACGCGTCGGATTTCCAGATGAACTGGGCGGCCTTCTCGGCGGCGTCGGGGAAGATGGCACCGGCGCGCTGGGCGGGCTGGTTGGCGACCACGCCCACGGGCCGGCCGTCGACCCGGCCGTAGCCGGTGATGATCTCCGGGCCGTATTCGGGCTGGAGTTCGAGGAAGGAGTCGGCGTCGACCACCCGCTCGATGAGCCGGTGCATGTCGTAGCCCCGGCGCGGACCCTCGGGAATGACGCTGTCGATCCCCCGGGGCGAGCGAGCGGGCTCCGTGCCGTCGCGGCGGGGCGGGCGCTCGTCGGCGTTGTCGGGCAGATAGCCGACCAGTTGGGCGACCAGTTCCCGGGCGTGCTCCTCGTCGTCGGCCACGAGGTCGGCGCTGCCGGAGTGGCGGGCGTGCACGTCGGGTCCGCCCAGATCCTCGAGGCTGATCTCCTCGCCGGTAACCATCTCGACCATCCGCGGGGAGGCGATCGCCATCGCGGACATCCCGCGGACCATCACGGTGAAGTCGGCGAAGACGGGGGTGTAGGCCGCGCCCGCAATGCAGGGACCGTAGAGCACGCATATCTGGGGGACGCGGCCGGAGAGCATCGAGTGGTTGTAATAGTACTTCCCGATCCCCTCGCGGTTGGCGAAAAAGCCGGTCTGCTGGTCGATCCGCCCGCCGGAGGAATCCATCAGATAGAGGACGGGTCGGCCGGTCTTCAGGGCACGCTGCTGCATCCGGAGGAACTTCTCGACGCCCTTCTCGGCCATCGACCCCGCCTTGACGGTGAAGTCGTTGGCCATGAAATGGAGGTCCCGACCCTCGAAGGCGGCGGCGCCGGTGATCAGCCCGTCCGCCGGGAGCTGGTCGTCGGCGTCGAACTCCGCGAACCGGCCGTCCTCGAAGGTGACGTCACCGAACCAGAGGTCGATCCGGTCGCGGACAAACAGCTTCCCCTGGTCGGCCAGCCGTTCTTTGTACTTTGCCGGGCCGCCCTCCAGGATCTCGGCGATCTCCTCGCGGAGCTGTCGCTCCCGGTCGGTCGGGCCGAGCACCTCCACGACGGCGATGCGGTCCTCGCCGTGCTCGCCGTAGACGACGACCTCGTCGACGTCGGCGTCGACGTACTCGGCGACGGCCCGGGCGAGGCTCTCTGCCTCCTCCTCGGTGGTCTCCCCGTCGACTCTCAGGTCCATTTCCCGGGCCTTCGACGGCGACTCCCGAAAGTACTTCGGCGTCGCTCACCGGCAGCGGTCGACCGAGAGTGAAACGAAATGAACGTCCCGCCAGCGTGGATGACCGGCTTCACCATCGGGCGCGCGCTGTCGCGTGCGTTCTCGCGCGACAGCCGCCGTGCGAGGGATGAGCGAACGCGGGAGCGAAGCGACCGGGTGAGCGAATCGGCTGGGGAGGTGAGTGGTGTCGGGTGGGTCTGAAAGGGGCGAGGCGTTCGACGAAGGAAGGCGACGCAAGCACCGCAGTGAGCGAAGCGAGCGAGGAGCACAGCGAGCCTCCCGAGTCGAACGCCTCGGGGCTTTCATTCTGTCCCGAGTCCTGACCGGCGAAACCAAGCACCACCCCAATTTCACCCGCAACCGCCAAATAGCGGGACCCACACACCGGAAGTATGGACCGAACGGCCGCGGTCACCCGGGAGACCGCCGAGACCGAGGTCGAGGTGACCCTCGACCTCGACGGCGACGGCGAGACCACCGTCGAGACCGGCGTGGGGTTTTTCGACCACATGCTCGATTCCTTCGGGACCCACGGCCTCTTCGACCTGACCGTCCGGTGTGACGGCGACCTGGCCGTCGACGACCACCACACCGTCGAAGACGTCGGCATCACACTCGGCGAGGCCCTCGCGGAGGCGCTTGGCGACAAGCGCGGCATCCAGCGGTTCGCCGACCGGCAGGTCCCGATGGACGAGGCCCGTGCGGAGGTGGTGCTCGACATCTCCGGCCGCCCCTATTTTGCCTTCGAGGGCGAGTTCTCTCAGGCCTCGGTCGGCGAGATGACCAGCTACATGGCCCGGCACTTCCTGCGCTCGCTGGCCACGAACGCCGGGCTGACGCTGCACGCCGACATTCAGGGGGAGAACGCCCACCACGAAATCGAGGCGCTGTTCAAGACGACCGCGCGGGCGCTGGACGACGCCACCCGGGTCGACGAGCGCCGCGGCGACGCTCCGAGCACGAAAGGCGAGCTCTGAGCGGGGCGAGCGATGACCGACGATGACTTCGAGTATCTCACCGTCGACGACATCCTCACGATCCACGAGGTCATCGTTGAGTCGAGCGAGGAGACGCCGGCGGGAGTCGCCACGAAAGGGGACATCGAGTACGCGGTCGAATACGTCGCAGAAGGCCACTTCGGCCAACAGCCGGAGTCGGTCCACGAGACGGCCTTCCAGCTGTTGCGCCTGCTCGTCGCGAACCACCCGTTCGTCGACGGGAACAAGCGGACCGCGCTGGCATCGACAGTCGTGTTCTACGGGCTGAACGGGTACGCGTTCGACTACGACCACGAGATGCGAGCGATACTCAAACAGCTGGGGACAGACGAAGCTGAGGTCGACCCGTCGACAGTGCTCCAGTACCTCCAGAAGCACACCGAACCGCTCCCGACGGAGTACAGTGACACCTACGAACTCCTACTCGCGGTTGCTGACGCTTCCGACCCGTTCGGCGGGCAGAACGGTTATGACCAGCCCGACGAAAGGTGAGGTATGGCGACCGACCACGGGGATGCACCGCTCTCGGAGCTCTCGGCCGAAGAGGCACGCCGGCGGCTGGTGCGCCTGATGGTCCGCCAGGACATCGACGAACACGAGAACATCTACGAGGCCCTCGAGCGCGAGTGACCCGGGCCAAACCGACGAGCGCCAGAGCGACATCCCGAGCGAAGGGCGATCTCTGAGGCGGGTCGCGACGCGGCCCCGGAACGGACAGGTCCGCTCACCGGTGGGCAGGTGTGACAAAGTCTAAACGCGCGGCCCGGCGATGTCAGGATATGTTCGAGGAGATCATGGAGAAGTTCTCGGATTCCCCGAGCCAGCAGCGCGTCATCCGGCTGCTGCTGGAGCGGGGCTTCTCCGTCAACGAGGAGGGGCGGGTGGTCTCGGGCGGCATCGAGATCCCCAACACGGGGATCGCCCGCGAGGCCGGTGTCGACCGCCGCGTCGTCAACGCCACCACCGACGCCATCCTCGCGGACGACGAACTCCGTCCGATCTTCCGGAACATCTCGGCGGTTCCGAGCCTGATGGACCTCGCGCCGGTGCTGGACATGACGGTGCTGACGGTGGCGGTCCGGGACGCCGAGGAGTCCGGGATCGTCGCGGCCGTCACCGGCCGGATCGCCGACCGCGAGATCCCGGTCCGACAGGTGCTCAGCGAGGACCCCGAGTTCACCGACGAGCCCCGGCTGTACGTCATCACCGACGCGCCGCTTCCGGGAGAGCTGATCACCGAACTCCAGGGACTGGAGTTCGTCCGGCGGATCGAACTCGAATGAGTCACAACGGTCCCGAGCCCGGGGAGGCCGACGGTGACGCGAACCACACCGTCGCCGTCTCCCACCCCGGCGGGAGGGCACGGCTCTCGGTGCCGGACGGGACGGTCCTCCGGGACGCCCTGCTCGCGGCGGGACTAACTCCACACAGCCAGGCGGGCCGACGGCTCAACTGCGGCGGCCGGGGGCTCTGTGCCACCTGCGGGGTCCGGGTCGAGGACGCGCCCGCGCCCGACCACTGGCACGACGACCTCGCGGCGCGTTTCGGCTACCCGCGACTCTCCTGTCAGATCCGCGTGACCGACGATATGCGGGTCGAGGTCCCCGAGAAACTCGTGTGGGGCGGCCGGGAGACCGGCGGGAGCCAGAAATGAGCGGCTGCGGTCAGGGGATGAGCTGCTCGCCGTCGTCGTCGTAGAGAGCGATGGCGTCGACCGGGCAGGCCCGGGCGGCGAACTTCGCGTCCAGTTCGGCGCCCTCGGGGACCTCGCGGACGAAGATGTCCTCCTCGCGCTCCTCGCTGTCGACCAGGTCGGCCTTGCCGTCGTCCTCGTCGCGCTCGAAGGCGTCCCACTCGGCGGTGCACTGGAACATCCCGATACAGGTGTCGCGGTCGAACTCGACGTGCATGACTGTGTGTGAGGCGGCGAGGGTAATGGTGTTGGCGGCGCTGGCGTTCGGGCAGCAGGTACTGTCTCGAAGAGCCGGAAAGCCCCGAGGCGTTGCGGTCGCGCGCCTCGCTGTCACCGAAAGAGCGCCGAGCGCTCTTTCGAGATGAGCGCGGGACTCCGTCCCGCGAACCGTGCGAACGGCAGCTTCGCTGCCGTGAGCAGATGACGACAGAGCGAAGCTCTCCCGAGCCCGCGGCGCAACGCGCCGCGGACGGCGTGCTTCCCGCAACGCCTTGCCCCTTTACTCCCGCCCGTGCTCGCGGGTTCCCCGCCCGCACTCGTTGCGCTCACTCCGTTCGCGCAACGAACGCCACACACCTCCCCAGCCGACTGCGCTCCTCGCTTCGCTGCGGTGCTCATCCACCGGGAGACTCGCTTCGCTCGTCTCCCGAGCCCTCGGTCACTCCGTTCCCGAGGACCTCGCACAGTGCCGTCGCGGCACGAGGCCGCGACAGCGCGCGCCCGGTAACGGCGGACCGACCGTTCACGAGCCAGGGAACTAACACCAGCCCGCGAGCGGGGGTTTAAATCCGGGGACGCCCCAGGGACCGTCAATGGACGTTGCGGAGATCCCGGCGGTCCCGGAGTGGCTCCCCGACCACCTCCGCGGGGAGGGCGTCGAGTCGCTGTACCCCCCACAGGCCGAGGCCGTCGACGCCGGCGTCACGCGCGGCGAGAACCTCGTCGCCGCCGTCCCGACCGCGAGCGGGAAGACCCTGGTCGCCACGCTGGCGATGCTCGCCAGCGTCGAGCGCGGCGGGAAAGCACTGTACATCGTTCCGCTGCGCGCGCTGGCGAGCGAGAAACGCGGGGAGTTCGAGGCCTTCGAGGAGTACGGCCTGGACGTGGGGGTCTCGACGGGCAACTACGAGTCTGAGGGCGGGTGGCTTGCCGGCCAGGACATCATCGTCGCCACCAGCGAGAAGGTCGATTCCCTCGTGCGAAACGACGCCCCCTGGCTGGACGACCTCTCCTGTGTGGTGGCCGACGAGGTCCACCTCGTCGACGACGGCGAGCGCGGCCCCACGCTGGAAGTCACCCTCGCCAAACTCCGCCAGATCAACCCCGGCCTCCAGACGGTGGCGCTGTCGGCGACCATCGGCAACGCCGGCGAACTCGCCACCTGGCTCGACGCCTCTCTCGTGGACTCCGACTGGCGCCCCATCGAACTGAAGAAGGGCGTCCACTACGGCGACGCGCTCCACCTCGAGGACGGCAGCCAGAAGCGGGTCGCCGTCGGGTCCAGCGAGGACCAGACCGCCGGGGTCGTCCGGGATACGCTCGGGGAGGACGGCTCCTCGCTGGTGTTCGTCAACTCCCGGAACAACGCCGAGGCGGCGGCCCGGCGGCTCGCGTCCACCACGAGGGACTTCCTCGACAGCGAGGAACGGGAGCGGCTGGCGGAGGTCGCGAGTGATATCCGCGAGGTCAGCGACACTGACACCAGCGACGACCTGGCCGACGCCGTTGAGTCCGGCGCGGCTTTTCACCACGCCGGGCTCGCAAGAACCCACCGCTCACTGGTCGAGGAGGCCTTCCGGGACCGGCTGGTCAAGGTGGTCTGTGCCACGCCGACGCTGGCCGCGGGCGTCAACACCCCGTCGCGGCGCGTCGTCGTCCGGGACTGGCGCCGCTACGACGGCACCGCGGGCGGGATGAAACCCCTCTCGGTCCTGGAGGTCCACCAGATGATGGGACGGGCCGGTCGCCCCGGGCGCGACCCGTACGGCGAGGCCGTCCTCACGGCCAAGAGCCACGACGAACTCGACGAGCTGTTCGAGCGGTACGTCTGGGCCGACCCCGAGCCCGTCGAGTCGAAGCTGGCCGCCGAGCCCGCCCTGCGGACCCACATCCTCGCGACCGTCGCCTCCGGCTTCGCCCGCTCGCGGGAGGGGCTCCTCGGTTTCCTCGAGGGAACGCTCTACGCGACTCAGACCGCCGAGCGCAGCCAGCTCGCGGAGGTCGTCGACCGCGTCCTCACGTATCTGGAGCGCAACGGCTTTCTCGACCGCGAGGGCGGGGAGCTGAGCGCGACGGACCTCGGACACACCGTCTCGCGGCTCTACCTCGACCCGATGAGTGCCGCGGAGATCCTCGACGGGCTGCGCGCGGCCGGCCGCGAGTCCGGCGCCGGTGCCGGTGCCGCGACGGAGACGGACGGGGAGCCGACAGCCGAGGGCGCCTTCCAGTCTGCGAGTGACCTCCGGGACGGGACGGCCGGCGGCGCCGAGCCGACGACCGGGGCGGGCGCCGGCGACGCCGGTGTCGACCCGGAGGAGGTCTCGGCGCTGGGGTTGTACCACCTTGTCGCGCGGACGCCCGACATGTACGAACTCTACCTGCGGTCGGGCGACGAGGAGGAGTACAGCGTGCTCGCCGCCGAGCGAGAGGAGGAGCTGCTGGGCCGGCCGCCCTCGGAGTTCGCCGCGGAGTTCGAGGACTGGCTGTCGGCGCTGAAGACCGCCCGGCTGCTGGAGGACTGGGCGGGCGAGGTCGACGAGGACACCATCACCGAGCGTTACGACGTGGGACCGGGAGACATCCGCGGGAAGGTCGAGACCGCGGAGTGGCTGCTGGGGGCCGCCGAATCGCTGGCGAGTTCGGAGGGGCTTGGGGTTGTGCCAGCCATCCGCGAGGCTCGGACCCGCGTCGAGCACGGTGTCCGGGCGGAGCTGGTCGACCTCGCGGGCGTGCGCGGCGTCGGCCGCAAGCGCGCCCGGCGGCTGTTCGAGGCGGGCATCGAGAGCCGGGCGGACCTCCGGGACGCCGACAAGGCGACCGTCCTGGCCGCGCTCCGCGGCCGCCGTCGGACCGCCGAGACCGTCCTGGAGAACGCCGGCCACCGCGACCCGTCGATGGACGGCGTCGAGCCCGACGACAGTGTTTCTCTCGAGGGTATCGCGACGGGGGATGAGGGCGGGCGCGACGCAGACGGGACCGGCGAAGACCAGTCGAGCCTGGGTGACTTCTGATGAAGGTGGTCGAGGGTGAGGCGACAGTCGCGGACGTCGACGCCTTCGTCGAGGAACTCGCAGCCATCGGCGAGGAGTACGGCTCGACCGTCCAGATTTTCGACGCCCGCTACGTCGTCGGGCGCGAGCACCTCAAGCGGGCGGTCGCGCTCGCCGGGCGGGCCCGCGGCCGCGGCGAGGCCGTCGCCGACGACCCCGCTGTCGAGATACTGCTGTACGCCGCCGGCCGCCGCCAGATCACCGACGCCCTGGAGATGGGCGTCTCGGAGGGGGAGTGTCCTGTGATTGCAGTCGCCGTCGGCGGCGAGGAGGAAAGGGCGGCAGCCGCGCTCCATGACCTGCTCGAGCCCGCCGACACGCTCGGCGCGCACGACCCCGACCGGGTACGGGCATTCTTCGACATCACCGACGAGGAGCTGGCCGCCACGGAGGGCGACCTGGCCGACGTCGTCCTGGAGCGCGTGGCGCTGTTGACTGTCGAGAAGTAGCAAATGTTGCCGTGATTGAGGACGACGCCCGCCGCGACGAACGCGCGCATCACCGGCTGACGCGCGCAAATCCGTCTCGGCAGTCCTGAAGGAAAGGTGATACTTTGCCGGTATGGCTGCGTACCCCGAGGCGTCTTGGAATGTCGTCTGTGTGACTCTGGATCGTGAAAGGTATTGACTGCCATAGCGGACCGGTTGACCGGAACCCGACCGGACAGGAGGGTCGCCTCCCTTCGAGGGAGTATGAGCGACGCCGAACAGTCTGGCGAGGCCGGAGCGCACGACCACCACGACTACGACCACGGCGTCGAGGGGCCGGGGTACGCGACCCCTCAGGCGGCCATCGAGGAGGCCGAACCCGAACAGACGGCGTACGTGATGGGCCTGCACGTCGGCCAGGACGTCGACGCGCCGGACTTCCTGGCGGTCGTGGACGTCGACCTCGATTCGGACACCTACGGCGAGATCGTCGAGCGCGTCCAGATGCCTAACAGGGGCGACGAACTCCACCACTTCGGGTGGAACGCCTGCTCGTCGTCGTGTCACGTCAGCGGGCTGGAGCGCCGCCACCTCGTGATCCCGGGACAGCGCTCTTCGCGGATCCACATCGTCGACACGAAAGACCGGCGCGACCCGGAGATCACGGAGGTCATCGAGCCCGAGGAAGTCTACGAGCACGACCTCTCGGCGCCACACACGGTCCACTGCATCCCAGACGGGGAGATCCTCATCTCGATGCTCGGGGACGCGGACGGCGACCTCCCTGGGGGCTTTCTCGAACTCAACGATGACTTCGAAATCGAGGGTCGCTGGGACCCCCCGGGCGAGATCGACATGAACTACGACTTCTGGTACCAGCCCCGGTACAACGTGATGGTCTCGACGGAGTGGGCCGCCCCGAAGACGTACTACCCCGGCTTCGACCTGGAGGACGTCGAGGCGGGCAACTACGGCCGGTCGCTGCACTTCTGGGACTGGGAGGCCGGCGAGGTCGAGCAGACCATCGACCTCGGCGAGGAGGGGCAGATCCCCCTGGAGGTGCGCTTCCAGCACACCCCCGAGGGCGCCCATGGGTTCGTCGGCGCGGCGCTGTCCTCGAACATCTTCCACTTCTGGCGAGACGACGACGAGTGGCGTGTCGAGAAGGCCATCGATTTCGAGGCCCGCGAGCACGACGACTGGGACATGCCGGTCCCGCCGCTCGTGACTGACATCCTCGTCAGCATGGACGACCGCTACCTCTTCGGGTCGAACTGGCTCCACGGCGAGGTCTGGATGTACGACATCTCCGACCCCGCCAACCCCCGGAAGGCCGACTCGCTCTCCGTCGGGGGCTATTTCGGTGACCGACAGGAGGTCGGGGGCCGGGACATCGTCGCCGGCCCGCAGATGCTCCAGCTCTCGCTCGACGGCGAGCGGCTCTACTGGACGACCTCGCTGTTTTCGTCGTGGGACAACCAGTTCTTCCCCGAGGAGGCCGAGCAGGGGTCGGTGATGCTCAAGGCCGACATAAACCCCCGGAAGGGAACCATGCGTCTCGACGAGGACTTCCTCGTGGACTTCGGCGACCTGCCGGAGGGGCCGGCCCGCGCCCACGAGATCCGCTGGCCCGACGGCGACTGCACGAGCGACGTCTGGCAGTGACGGCGGAGCGAGCGATGGAGGTCCGGCTGTGCTGGCGCGACAGCGGTCGACAGGAGGTGCTGGAGGTCGAAGAGGGCGAGTCGGTCCTCGAGGCGGCGGAGGTAGCCGGCGTCGGCCTGCCATTCGGCTGCCGGACCGGCGCCTGTGGCACCTGTGCCGCGTTGCTGTTCGAAGGCGAGGTGAGCCACCGCCGGCCGCCGCGGGCGCTCAAGCAACGTCACCTCGCGGACGGCTACGTCCTGCCCTGTATCGCGACACCGGAGACGGATGTCCGTCTCGAGGTCGGGGCTGCGGTCCAGCGCGACCTGGTCCCCAACCCCTGGAAGTAAGCATGACCCGCAGCCCCATTCGCGGCGCGACCGCCCTGTTAGCGGTCGCGTCGAGCGCCGGCGCGGTACGGGCCCATGGTGTCGGGGGCGGGGGCGGCACGGTCGGGTTCACCGCCGTCGTCGGGCTCGCGGTCGCTGCCGGGGTCGTTGCAGGTCTGACTGCCGGCGTGCGCGGCGGAAGTGCCGGGACTTGCGGGTGGCCGGGCCGGGTCGTCGGGCCGGGGCTGGCGGTGCTGGGGGTGCTGGCAGCTGTTACAGCACTGACCCGGTTCCCCGTCGTCGGGACTGGCTGCCTGCTCGCCGGGGCGGCGGTGACCGCAGCCGTGTTCCGCCGCCAGCACGCACCGGGCGGCGGACGCGCCGCGTGTGCGCGAGCGACCCTGGGCGCGGTGACCGCCCACCGGGTGGTCGAGGGCGTCTCGCTGGCGGCGGTCTACGCGACCGGCTCGGCACTCGGGCTCGCCGGGGCCGCCATCCTTGCCGGCCACGCGACCGCCGAGACCGCCGCCGTCGGCGGACTCTTCGGAGCGGTCTCCCGCACGCGGGCGGCACTCGCAGTCGGTGTCGTCCAGGCGGGGTTTCTGGCGGGCGCGGTCGGCGGCCTCGCCGGCACCACGGGCCTTCCGCCGGTGCCCACCAACGGCGTAGTGGCGCTTGCCGGCGGCACCCTGCTGGTAGTCGGTGCCGCCGAGACACGAGGGTACAGCCCCGACAGGCCTTAGCCTGTCGACCGACGAAGGGCAGTCAATGCCGGCACTCACCGACCCTGTCGACATCGGGGGCGTCACGGTGCCAAACAGGCTCTACCGCGCGCCGCTGCTTGAGTGTGCGGGCAACGGCCCCGGCGCGGTCGACACGCTCGTTCGGGAACTGGAGCCGACGGCCGCCTCTGGCGTCGGCCTGGTCTTCCAGGGGGCGAGCATCGTCACGCCGGAGGGCGGCTGTGCCGCGCCGAACATGACCCGCGTGCACGACCCCGAGTTCGTCGCGCGCTGTGAGCGGCTGACCGACCGGGTCCACGACCACGGCAGCCGCATTTTCATCCAGCTGGGCCACGGCGGGATCCGCAGCCTCGGGCTGTGGCACGCCGAACACGACGCCGGAGCCCAGCCGGCGGTCTCGCGGCCGCCCTGGCAGCTCCGGCTGGCGGACCGGATAGGATTGGTCGACCTCCGGCCCGACGTGCTCTCGACGCGGGAGGTCGAGGAGCTGGCCGAGGCCTTCGGCCGGGCGGCGGGTTACGCCGCCGACGCCGGCTACGACGGGGTCCACCTCTCGGGGGCGAACATGGGGATCGTCCAGCAGTTTCTCTCACCCCATTATAATCGCCGGGCGGACCGCTTCGGCGACGGCGTCGAGTTCCTGCTCGCGGTGCGGGACGCGGTCCGGTCGCACGCGGGCTCGATACCGCTGGTGACCAAAGTACCGGCCGAGACCCGCGCGCCACCGTTCGTCCGGCGGTCGCTCTCGCGGCGGGACGGGCGGCGCATCGCCCGCCGGCTCGCGGACGCCGGCTTCGACGCCGTCGTCCCGGTGGAGGTATCGGTCTACTGGGACACGAGCGTCGTCCGCGGGCGGTATCCGGCGCGGGCGTGGGCCGCAGAGGGGCTGCAGGACGATTACGCGGCGGCATTCGGCGGCCGGCTGCGCGCGCGGGCCGTCCAGGCGCTCACCTGGCTGGACGCACACCGGAACCCGCCGGAGCCGGGCTGGAACGCTCGCTTTTGCCGGGAAGTCCGCGAGGCGGTGGACGTGCCCGTGCTCTGTGAGGGCGGGCTCCGCGGTCGAGGGCAGTGTGAGTCCCTGCTCGGCGAGGCCTGCGAGCTGACCGGGATGGGGCGGCCCTTCTACGCGGAACCGCGGCTGGGGGCGCGGTTGCTCGGTGGGAACCGTGAGCGCCGTGAAGACGGCGGGAAGCAGCGGGCGCTGTGTGAAAGTTGCAACAACTGCACAGTCCCGCAGGCGACCGGCGAGCCCGGCCGGTGTCGGACGCCTGCGGTCGTCCGCGAGCGTGGTCGCCTCGAACGCGGGGGTGCCTACGAAGGAAAGAGTTAGGCGTCGTCGACCATGATGACGGCCTCGCCGTCGATGGCGATGTCGTCACCGTTCGTGACGCGGGTGGTGAGCCGGAACTGGTCGTTGCCCAGGTCCTCGACGATCTCGCATTCGGCGGTGACGCGGTCGCCGATCCGGACGGGGCTGTGAAATTCCAGGTCCTGGGAGAGGTAAATAACCAGTCCGGGCACGCGCGCGAGCGCGGCGCTGATGAGGCCGCCGACCAGGGTCCCGTGGGCGATCCGGCCCCGGAACCGGGTGTCCTCGGCGAACTCGTCGTCGAGGTGGAGCGGGTTCGTGTCGCCGCTGGCGGCGGCGAAGCTGGCGACGTCCTCCTCGGAGATCGTCTTCGTGAACTCGAAGCGGTCGCCGACCGTGAGGTCGTCGGCGTCCTCCGCTTCCAGGCTCACGTCCCAGCTGTCGAGGTCCTCGGCAGCCTCGACCGACTCCGTCGACGCCCCGGCGTCGTCGTCTTCCTCGTTCTCGTCGCCGGACGGCTCGACGCCGAAGGCCGCAAAGGCCGCCCGGTTCGCGGCGATGACGCTGTCGAACACGTACGAGGACGTCTCCGTCCACGTGTCCAGCAGCGTGGCGCCGGTCTGTTTAGAACTCATCGCCAACACCCTTGTCCGCACCCCATCTTAAATTGTGCGGGTCGTTATCAGACCTGAACCGCGATACGGCTCCGTTCTCCGGGGGTTCTGGCGGGTCGGCTGGCCACCGGCCGGCGAGCGTCAGCTGTTCCATCGGTACTCTGTCCGACCGTACGCGTTCGATCCACTTGACGGTATTGGATGGTTTCTGATGGCATGTGAAGTAAAGTTTATTTGTCAACGGCCCGTTCCTCAGGTCGATGACCGAGGATAGCGACGGGCCGGCGTGGCCGCCGACGATGTTCGAGATGTTTCAGGAGACCGGGGAGCAGGCCGTCGAGCAACAGCGGGAGCTGTTCAAGCGGATGTTCGCGGGGGTGTCGGGTGGGGTCGACATGAACGACCTCGGCGCGATGACCAACACCGCGACGTTCAAGACGCGGGTCCAGAGCGGTGGCCGCATCAGCATCCCCGACGCCGAGCGCGAGGCGCTGGACATCGAAGAGGGCGACATCGTCCAGACCGTCGTTATCCCAGTCAAGCGCAACAGGGAGTAACATGAATTACACGAATCCCGTGAGGACGACGTTCGAACTGCAGCGCCAGACGATCGAAAGCAGCCACCGCGCCCTCGAGCGCGGTGTCGAGACCCAGCGGCGGCTCGCTGAGGCCGTCGTCGACGGCATGGAGACCACGGAGACCGCCCAGCGCCGGACGGTCGAACTCTCGCGGCAGGCCGCCCACAGCACTCTCGACGCGATGGAGGCCGGCTTCCCCGGCATGGAGGCGGCCGTCGAGGAGCTCCGCGGCACCGTCGACGAGGGCTACGACCTGCTGCTGGAGAACCACGCCGAGACCTTCGAGGGGGCCGTCTCGGGGTACGAGAACGGCCTCGACGCCACCGACGAATACGTCGACGGAGCCCTCGACGCGCTCGACGAACAGCTCGCGGCCCTGGTGGAGGCCCACGAGGAACTCGAGGCCCAGTCCGTCGAGGCCGCCGGCCGGTTCGGCACGCAAGTCGAGAAGCTCCAGGCTGACGTCGAGGAGATGCAGGAACAGCTCGGCGAGATGCAACGCCAGGCCACGGCAGCCGTCGAGGCCTGAGATAGCGTTTTCCTACACCCGGACATACTACCAGACGATGAACGACCAACAGGAGCAGTGGACCGAGATGATGGAGCAGATGAACGACGCGGTCGCGGAGTCGATCGAGCAGAACATGACTGCACAGGCCGACTTCGTGGAGTCGTGGGTCGAGGCCGTCGAGGGGTCGGTGCCCGACGAGGACGTCGTGGCCGACGGCATCGAGGGATACAACCGCGCCTACGAGGTGTGGATGGACGCCGCCGAGCGGATGGCCGACCGAAGCGCCGCCATGGCCGAGGGCGAGGACGTCGCCCCCGAGGACTTTCGCGACATCTGGCTGCAGTCGGCCAACGAGGCGTTCAAGGAGGTGCTCTCGACGGAGGCCTTCGCCGCGGCCAACGGCCAGCTCGTCGAGTCGATGATGGAGATGCGCGGGGACATCGACGAGGCGACCCAGGACGCGCTGGCCCAGGCAGGGCTGGCCACCCGGGACGACGTCGAGGAGGTCGGCGAGCGGCTGGTCGAACTCGAGCGGCGCCAGCACGCCGTCGAGAAGAAACTCGACCGGGTCCTCGAGGAGCTGTAGTCATGGCGTATAACCTGTTCAGCGCGGCGCTGGACGCACAGACCGAGGCCCTCGAGGCGGCTGGCGGCGCCGTCGAGCGCAGCCAGCTGCTCCCGGAACGGCTCTCGGAGATGGCGACCATCGAGACCGGCACGACCCCCTCCGAGGTCGTCTACGAGGAGAACAAGCTCGAGCTGCTGCACTACGAGCCCCAGACCGACGAGCAACACGGCGTCCCGGTCCTCATCACCTACGCGCTGATCAACAAGCCCTTTATCCTCGATTTGCAGCCCGACCGCAGCGTCGTCCGCCGGCTGCTCGAGGCCGGCCACGACGTCTATCTCGTCGACTGGAACGAACCCTCCCGGCTCGACCAGCACCTCACCCTCTCGGATTACATCAACCGCTACATCGACAACTGCGTCGACGTCGTCCGGGAGCGGTCGGGCCAGGACAGTATCAACATCCTGGGCTACTGCATGGGCGGGACGATGATGGCGATCTACGCGACCCTATATCCCGAGAAGGTGATGAACCTCGGGCTGATGGCCGCCGGCCTCTGCTTCGACGACACCGGCGGGGTGCTGGAGGACTGGGGCAGCGCCGACTACTACGACCCCAGCGATGTCACCGACGCACTGGGCAACGTCCCGGCCGAGATGCTCGACGAGGGCTTCGCGGTCATGGACCCCGTCGACAACTACGTCACAAAATACGTCGGCTTCTACGACAACATGGACGACGACGACTTCGCGGCGAACTTCGCCCGGATGGAGCGGTGGCTGGGCGAGGGGATCGACGTTGCCGGCGAGGCCTACGTCGAATTCCTCGAGAAGCTCTACCAGAACAACGAACTCTACAACGGCGAGATGGAACTGGACGGCGAGCACGTCGACCTCTCGAAGATCGACATGCCCGTCCTCCTGCTGATGGGCGAGTACGACCACCTCATCCCCTCCGAATCCTCCAAGCCCTTCCTGGACGTGATCCCCAGCACGGACACCACCACCATCGAGTACCCCACGGGCCACATCGGCCTCTCGGTCTCCTCGGCCTCCCACGAGAACGTCTGGCCGCAGGCCGCCCAGTGGTTCATCGACCGGATCCCCCCCGAGGAGGTCGCCAAGGTCGACACCGACATGGTCGACACCGACCTCGGTGGCGGCGCCGAGGGCGGTGCCGAAGCTGACGTCGAGGACGGCGGCGCCGGCACTGAAGACGACGGGGGCGTCGACATCGAGGTCGAGAGCCCCGAGGAAGCCGACAGTGAGGAGGCAGCCGCCGAAACCGACGATGAAGAGGGTGGCATCGAGGCCGCCGACGTCGAGGTCGTGAAGGGCATCGGGCCGACCTTCGCCGGGCGGCTGCGCGAGGCCGGAGTCGAGACGGTCGGCGACCTGGGCGACTACGACGCCACCGAGCTCGCCGAACTCGCCGAGACCACCGAGTCCCGGGCGGCCGACTGGCTCGAGCAGGTCTGACTGCCTGCGGCTTCAGTCGTCGTCCGTGGCCGGTGCCGTCCGCCCGCTCTCCCCGAGCCACGGGAGCCCCTCGAGTTCGTTCCCGACGTACTTACCTTCGAAGGAATCATCCGCGAGCTCGTCGTAGGCGTCGTGCTGGACGATGCTTTTCATCACCTCGCTGGCCCCGCCGAGGTAGCGCCCGACGCGGACGTCGCGCTGGAGACGCTCGAGGGGGTACTTGTCGGTGGTCGCGACCCCGCCGACGACCTGCATGCAGGTGTCGGCAACCTCGTGGGCGAGGTCATTACCGTACCACTTTGCCATCGCACTCTCCATCCGCCCTGAGCTGAGTCCCTCCCGGTCCATGAGCCGGGCCGCGCGGGTGTTGAGCAGGTAGGCGGCGTCCAGCCGGGTCGCCATGTCGGCGACCTCGTGGTTGACTGCTTGGAGCCGCGAGAGCGGGCGGTCGTCGACCTCCCGCTCCATGGTGTAGTTGGCCGCGATCTGGAGGGCTCGCTGGCTGGCACCCAGACAGTAGCGGGCGACGGTGAGGTGTTCGAGGTTGAGTTCGGCGGTGATGTACGGCCACGCCGTCCCCTCCTCGCCGACGAGGTTGGCGTCGGGGACGTGGACGTTGTCGAAGCGCATCCAGGCCGCGCCGGTGCCCCGGAAGCCGTGCCAGTCGGACTGGTCCTCCAGCAGGTCGATCCCCGCGCTGTCGGCGTCAACGACGAACAGCGAGACCCCCTCGCGGTCGCCGTCCGCGCCGCTGGTGCGCACGGGAACGAAGTAGAAGTCGCCGTAGGCTGCGAAGTCTATGAACCGCTTCTCTCCCTCGATAATCCACTCGTCGCCCGCCTTCTCGGCGGTCGTCTCCAGGTTCGCGAGGTCGGTCCCGCTGCCGGGTTCAGTGTAGGCCTGTGAGACCACCAGCTCGCCCGCGAGCATCGGCTCGAGGTACCGCTCGTGGAGGTGGTCGTTCCCGTGGTCGTACAACGTCTTCCCGATGTGCTGGGTGAGCGAGGTCTGGCAGGCGTGGACGATGGTGCCACAGTAGCCCACCGCTTGCTCGGTCAGCACCGTCTCGACGACGCCCTTCCCGCCGCCCCCGTGTTCGGCGGGGACTGCGACGCCGTTGAAATCCCGCTCGCCCATCCGGGAGACGTACTCCCCCCAGTCCGCGCGCGACTCCTCGTTGTCGTCGAGCGCCTGGAAGTGCTCCCACCCCAGCCCGTCGGTGAAGACCTCCGTCTCCAGCGTCTCGATGCAGTCCTCGAGGTAGCTCCGTTCCTCGGCGGTCAGTGACGTGTCGGCGCCGATCATGTGTGCGGCCACGTGACAGGGGTACATAAACCCGCGCTCGGTGGGGTTTTTTCCCGCGGCCCCGACCCCCACGTATGCGCGTCAGCGTCATCGGCGGGTCGGCAGTCACGGACGCGGAGTACGAGCGCGCGCGGACAGTCGGGCGCCTGCTCGGCGAGCGGGGCCACGACCTGGTCTGTGGCGGCCGCGGCGGGGTGATGGAGGCCGCCTGCCGCGGCGTCCAGGAGACGGGCGGCCACGCCATCGGGATCCTCCCGGGCGGGCGGGGCGGGGCCAACGAGTACGTCGACACCGCGATCGCCACCCGGATCGGCAACGCACGCAACCCGCTGGTGGTGATGAACGGGGACGGCGTGGTCGCGGTCGACGGCGGCCCGGGGACGCTCTCGGAGGTCGGTCACGCGCTGGATTTCGGGCGGCCGGTCGCCGGACTCGGTACCCACCGGGTCGAGGGCGGTGGTATCGACGCGGGGGCGGTCGAGCACGTCGATTCCCCCGGGGCGGCCGTCGACTACGTCGAGCGGGCGGTTCGGGAGGGGTGAACGGGGAGAGGGAGCCGGAGATCTTACAGCCAGTCGGCGAAGGAGCCCTCGACGAGCGTGGTGCTCTGGCGGTCGATATACTCGGCCTGCATCCCCCAGATGGCCTCGGCCAGCGGCGCGCCCGCAGCGACGCTGCCGCGGACGTGATCGTGTTTCCAGCGGGCGGGGGTGGTCCGGCGGTCCAGCCGCTCGCGCAGCGGCCGGATGTACTGGCGGGCTTCCTCGGTCTCGAGCCCGCGGGTCTCGAGCCCGTCCCGGGCGTACTCGAGCAGTTCGCCACAGACCTCGTCGATGGCGGTCGTCTCGGCGCCGTCGGCGGTGATCCACGTCAGCTCGGCCTGCAGGCCGTCCCGGCAGGCGGCGTAGAAGTTCTCGCGGGCGGTTTCCCAGTCCAGCCGCCGGACGGGGTGTTGCCGGCGGGTCAGACTCTCCATCAGCCCGGCGAAAACCGCCTCGAAGGCCACGCAGTCACGCAGCGTCGGCTGGGCGGGCAGCGGCCGGAACTCGATCCGGGCGTTTGCCGACGAGCGCGAGCCGCCGTCGAAGACCGGACGGACCCACCGCCAGTAGCTGCCGTGTTTGTGCCGCAGGTGGCGAAACCGGTCGTCGAAGCGGTTGCCGTCGGGCACGTCCATCGGAACGATACAGCTGTCGGTCGCGATGTCGTCGATGGCCTCCTCGACGGTCTCGAAATCGGGCGGAAAACACACCTTCGGCTCCGCGGCGTCGCGCTCGGGTGGGTTGAGCACCGACTCGAAGACGCCCACACGGTTCTCCATGTGGGCGTCGGCGACGGCCCGCTCGGCGGCGACGTCATCGTACAGGTCCGGCGGGAAGAAGGGGCTGTTGACCCCCAGCGCGAGCAGCGGGCCCGCCACCCGGAGGGCGTAGCGGAAGTAGCGGGGCAGGTCGGGCGCGTGGGGGACCTGGTAGTGGGGCTGGATCGAGGTGATCAGGCTCTCGGGCATCACCGTCTCGGCCTGCAGGGAGACGTGAGGGGCATCGAGTGCACACCGGGAGGGGTAGTCGGTGTTGGCCATCGCGTGGTAGCGGACGGCGTCGCTCATGTTCGTCCCGATCATCACGCCGTCCTGCTCGACGGAGTCGGTCAGGTACGCCGAGGCCGTCTCGCCGACCGGCGGGACCGTCCACATCCCGTCGGCGACCAGCCGGAGGTCGTCGGCGTTGGCCCGCTCCTGGGCCGGTGCGACGTGGGCCTGTAGCTCCTTCAGCTGGCCCAGCAGGCCGTACTCGGTCAGCGGCTGGGGACTGGTCTGCATCTCCGCGTTGTGCAGGCCCAGCTCCTTCTCGAAGCCGATCAGCCCCAGCAGCTGGCGGGACATCCGGCGCAGGCCGTCGGCCCCCGCGTCGACGCCGTACAGCTCGAGTTCCAGCCCCACCAGCGCCTGGGTGTTGTCGAAGGTCCCCTCACGTACCTCGGTTTTCAGCTCCTCGGCCTCCGCCAGGGCCGCCTCCCTGAACGCCTCCCGGTCGACGGAAAGCGCCTCCCGTACCGCCGCGGCGAGCTCCGAGGCTGACATGCCCGCCCCTTCCGTGCCCAGCGGTTTGAATGTCGCGGCACAGCTCAGACGGGGACGACGACCACGGGCCAGGGGGCCTCGGCCAGCAGCGCCCGCACGGTCGACCCCGGCGGCTCGCCGGCCCGCTCGGGGTCGCCCTGTCTGGCGCCGACGACCACCCGGTCGGCGCCGTGCTCCCCGGCCACTTCACGGATGACCGCTGCGGGTTTACCTTCCCGCCGGACGGTCTCGACGGCCGCCCCGGGCAGGCGGGTCCGGGCGACGTTGGCCGCGTCGCCGGCGTCCCGCCCGGTCATCCCCTCCTCGATGGCCGTCACGACCACGACCTCCTCGACGGTGCCGGCGAGGTAGTCACAGGCCGCCGCCGTCGTGTGGACCGATGCCGTCCCGACGACCGTAGTCATGGCGTCGCTTGGAACCCTGCGACCCTCGCTCTTTCGCCCCGTGGTAGTGATTACTGTAGCAGATTTGGAGTTCAGTCCAGCAAGAAAGCCCTGGTAGCCCCTTTCAGCCCCACCCGACCTGGACAGCCACACCGGGCGCACGCTGTCGCGGCTCCGGCCGCGACGACACCGTGCGAGGTCCTCGGGAGCGGAGTGACCGAGGGCTCGGGAGACGAGCGAAGCGAGTCTCCCGGTGGATG
>Ga0207714_1000368_pt1 | contig 31353 bp, 38 predicted proteins | sample PonA232FremontCA_2_FD_187270 | JGI IMG/M metagenome (GOLD analysis project Ga0207714, IMG submission 187270) | Marine sediment microbial community from Fremont, CA, USA - Pond A23 Sediment 2 (SPAdes) | ecosystem: Environmental > Aquatic > Marine > Unclassified | place: USA: Fremont, California...
GTATTAAAAGATATGGTTACTTCACCAGGAGGTACATCTATTAGAGGGATAGAAGTTCTTGAAAAACATGGAGTAAGAGGAATTTTGATAGATGCAGTAAAGGAGGCAGCACTTCGATCAAAAGAACTGAATTCTATAGATTAAATGCTTTAAAAAGAGTGATAATAAGTTGAGGTTATTTAAAAGAATTTTGACTTGCCTTTTAAATAACCTCTTTATTATTTTGCTTTTATAGCAAATTATAGAATCATTAGTAATTTATAAAAGGTATATAGTTAAATTTAAAGAATAAAAATATTAGTTATTAATGGCAAAAAAGCACAAAATTAGATATAATTAAATAAATTATTGATAATCATCAAGCGAGAGAAATAAATATAATTGTTTGTGGCATGGAAATTGGTTGGTGGTGATCTTATATCAATAAGTAGAATTAAAACTTTATTTTAAAATAGTTAAAAGAGGTTAAAGTTTTATACAAAACTAGGTGATGATAAATTATGAATAAAACAAAAGGAATTATTTTAACAATATTTGCTACTATAAGCTTTGGATTTCTACCTTTTTTTGCCAAAATTTCTTATGCGAATGGTTTTAATCCATATAGTTTCAGCTTATTTCGTTCATTATTTGCTGCTGTTGCTCTTTTTATTTTTATTAAATTATATAAAATTGATTATAAAGCTACTAAAGCTCAATATTTTACGTTATTTAAAGTTAGCCTTTTTGGGTATTCACTTATGATGTTAACATTCAATATTTCTTTATTATACATGTCTTCTGGTTTAGTTATGACTCTACACTATATTTATCCTGTGATAGTCATGTTAGCTTCAGTGTTTTTATATAAAGAAAAGATCGGGGCTAAAAAGGTATTGGCATTAATACTATCTATTTCAGGGATCTATTTTCTTATTGGTTTTGGTTCCCTTTCAGCCATTAGTTTGTTAGGTTTTTGGCTTGCTTTGATTTCAGGTGTTTTGTATGCTTACTATATATTATCGGTTTCAAATAGCAATATTAAACATCTTAGTGGTTTTGTGATTACTTTTTATCTTTCTCTTTTTAATACATATATATTATTTACCATTTCAATGATGACTGGTAATCTAAGTATGAATTATAATTACAAAGGTTTATTGAGTACATTAATGGTAGCTTTGGTTTGTAATCTCTTCGGCATGGTAGCATTTCAGACTGGTTTAAAATATATTACTGCAACAGCTTCCTCAATATTGAGTACCTTTGAACCTATAACAAGTTTAGCTGTCGGTATAATCATATTTAATGAGTATTTAGCCTGGTACCATTTTGTTGGCAGTATATTAATAATTATTTCTGTAATAATTGTTTCCTTAACAGAAAAGAAAATGAAAGAAGTAGCTAATGAGTCTAAATATGAAATAGTTTAGTAGATAGGAGAGAGGAGTATATAAATGTCTAAGATTAATGAAGAAAAAATCCATTTTACCGAACAACAAACGATAATTATTAAAGAGAAAGATTATATAGGTAGAATACTTGATATTGGTGGTGGAGGCGAAGGAATTATATCTCAATTGTATGGAGACAAAGTAGTTGCAATTGATTTAAGTGAAGAAGAACTAAAGGAAGCTCCTAAAAACGATTCCTTGAAAATAATAATGGATGTAAGACAATTAAAATTTTTAGATAAGCAGTTTGATATTGTGACATCATTTTTCACATTTATGTATATTAATAATAAAGACTTAAATCAGGTTTTTAAAGAAATAAAGAGAGTATTAAAACCAGGTGGTAAATTACTAATTTGGGGGTTAAAAATTCCTAAAAAGAGAGAGATAGATAAAGAAATATTTGCAGCAAGGTTAAAAGTTGAGTTCAAGAATAAATCTATTGAAACGGGTTATGGTACAATTTGGGAAGATAATGAACAGGATATTGATAAGTTTATTGAAATAGCCCGACAAAATGAAATGAAAGTAATCAATCAAAAGCAAGGAAAACAATATTTTTATCTAGAAGTAAAAATATAATTGGTAATAAGTAAAAAGGAAGGGAATTAATAGTGCATATAAAAAACTTAACTCAAGCAGCTTTAAGTTTAACCTTAATCTTTGTATTTTTTATGTTGTTTAAAGGAGTTACTAATATATTAAACAGTATCTTTGTTCCACTAGTATTTTATATTAATATTTCTAGATTCAAATGGAAAGCCTATCTTGCTCTAGTAACAGCCACTTTAATTTTAACATTCTTATTTTTCTTTCAACAAATATTTTTTGTGCTCTTTTATGCTCTTCTAGGTTGGATATTATATAAATTATTCAATAAAAAGAAGGGATTTCTTTTTAATACCACTATACTCACATTAGTAAACCTTGTTAGTTTTATTATTATAATAAATCTGACAGATTTATTTCTAGGAACTGCCATAATTAAAGCTCTTTTATCAATTAGCGGTGGTACCACGTTGGTTTTACTTATAGTTTTTCTCTTAGAAGCATTGTTTGTAGCCTTAAGCCTTGAAATTATTATTCCAAGGGTAAGAAGGGCGTTTGAGTATTAAAAACTGATAAAGAAGGGGAGGTGTAGGTTTAATAGGGTTACCTATTAAATTATAATATGGAGTTTTTATTTAATACTATTGAAGTCTCTGATATTGAAAAATCTTTTGAATTTTACAAAGAAGTTATAGGATTAAAAGTAGCCAGAAGGATTAAACCTCAGGATAATATGGAGATTATCTTTTTAGAGGATGAAAATGGAAATACTGTTGAATTAGTTGATTATAAGGATCAAAGTGTAGAAGATAGAGCTGGGAAGTCTAATATAAAAATGGGGTTTGCAGTTGAGGACTTAGACAAAACTATAAAATATTTAAATAAAGAAGGAATAGAGATCATAGAAGGACCGGTTCCCATTGAAAACGGACGTTTTGTAGATATCACAGATCCTGATGGAATAAAAATAGGTCTTTATGATTTTGAATAAATAATATATATTATCATTTAGAATTTGAAAAAACAAGAGTATGTTTTGTGAGTATAGTGGTAAACTATTTCTCTTTTTAATAGATTATTATGAGTATAAATATAAACTTATCGAAATACTGAATAAATAAATTAGAGTATTATATTTTTCTTTAATAAATTAAATAAGGTGATTGGAATGCATTTAATTAAAAAATATAGGATTTACATATTTTTATTTATCGCTTCACTTATGACAATTATCATTCATGAATTCGGACATTTTTTGATGGGAACCGTTCTTGGGTACGATATGGGATTTGATTTTAATGGCACAAGACCTATAATAGGAGCATATTCCAATAATACTGATTATTTTCTCGTAATATTTTCTGGAATTTCTTTCACATTAATTCAATCTTTTTTAGGAGTTTATTTAATAAAAAAGCTTAACTATCAGAGACTTTATTATCTTGTCTTAACTCCATTTCTATATCGTTTAATTCCCTATTTAATTTCAATTTTTTATCCTCAAAGTATACTACTGCAAGATGAAGCAAGGATTTCACAACTTTTAGGAGTTAATCTTTATCTAGTACCAATTTTGATTATTGGTATCTTATTGTTTAACTGTTACAGAATAAATAAAACGTATCAGATTAATTTTAACAGTCATTTAAGATTATCACTTGTAAGCACCCTATCTTTCATAATTATAATTAAGTTAAACCAAATGCTTTTATTTTTTTAAAACAATATAATATTACATAAAAATATGAAATTTCAAAGCAAAATGTAATAATCTAATAATACTTTTAAGTAGAGTGTTTTTATTATAAAATATAAGTGAAGGAGGCTGATATAATGAAATTTAAATGGTGGGGACAAGCTTCTTTTTTGATAACAAAAGATGATGGTACAAAGATAATAACTGACCCCTACAATGAGGAGATGCCCTATAAAAGTATCAATGATAAGCCAGATTATGTTACAGTCAGTCATGACCATTTTGACCACAATGCTGTTAATGCGATAACAGGACAACCTTATGTTGTGAATAATATTAGTGGATTTAAAGACAAAAAGGTGGATATTAAAGGTATTTCAACTTATCATGATGATTCTGAGGGAGCCGAGCGAGGAAAAAACATTATATTTATGATGCAGCTTGATGGTATGAAAGTTAGCCACCTGGGTGATCTAGGACATCCTTTAACAAGTACTCAAGTAGATAAACTTAAAGATACTGACATCTTATTATTACCAGTTGGAGGCCATTTTACAATCGATGCTAACCAGGCTTATGAAGTCATAAAAAAGCTTGATCCTAAAGTAGTAATTCCGATGCATTTTAAGACAGATATTCTAGACTTACCAATCAAGGGTGTTGATAAATTTTTAGATAACTTCAGCTCTGAAAAAATAGAAAAGGTAAATAATTCAGAAGTGGAAATAGATAAACTACCTGATGAACAGACCGTTTATGTTTTAGATTATGTAAAATAATTATAATTTTAAATAAAGATAGATATTTTAATAAATCATATAAAATAAAAAGGTTCCGATTGAAATAAATCGGAACCTTTTTTTGCTTTAAACATCAAAATATAATTTGTATTCATCTGGAGTTGGTCTATCATATATAGCTTTAGATTCTTCTTTTTTACTTTCAAGCCAGGTTTCAATTAAATTTTCAGAGAAAACATTTCCTTTAAGCAGGAAGTCATGATCGTTTTCTAATGCCTCAATTGCTTCTTCTAAATCTTTAGGTAAAAATCCTAAATTATCTTTTTCTTCTTCAGATAAATCATATATATTTTTATCGATAGGACCATAACCTAAATTCATGGGGTTGATTTGGTTTTCAATTCCATCTAATCCCGCCATTAAGAGTGCTGCATAAGTTAAATATGAATTTCCGGAAGCATCACCAGGTCTAAATTCGAATCTTTTATCTTGAGGGCTAGTAGCATATCCAGGTATCCTGATAACAGCAGAACGATTAGCTTGAGAAAAACAGATTGATACAGGAGCTTCATAACCGCTAACGAGTCTTCGATAAGAATTGGTAGAAGGGGCAGCTAGTCCCATTAATGCAGGAGTGTGCTCTAAAATTCCTCCCATGAAATAGAGAGCCTGTTCTGAGAGTCCAGCATAATTATTTGAATCACCGCTAAAGAGGGTTTCTCCATCTTTAAAAAGTTGCATATGTACATGGAAGCCATTACCTGCTTCTCCATGGAGTGGTTTAGGCATAAAAGTTGCTGTTTTACCACGCTGTAGTGCCATATTTTTGATAAAATACTTAACTTTCATCGTATCATCTGCCATTTTTTCTGCAGCAACCCGTTCTACTTCTATTTCATGTTGTCCTGGACCACCTACTTCATGGTGATGATATTTTACTCCAATACCAAGATCTTCTAAAGCTAATGAGATTGCAGAACGTAAATCCTTGTCTCTATCATGAGGAGAATCAAGGTGATAACCTTTTTTGGAATTAACTTTGTAACCATCAAAGTTATCGCGGCCCCATTCCGCTTGTCTAGAATAGACATTAAAACCAGAGTTATGACTTTGATTCCAGTAATAAACTTCGTCAAAGACGTAGTATTCAAATTCAGGACCTAGTATAAATTTATCAGCATGATCGTTTTCACGCATATATTCTAAAGAGCGAAGTAAAACATTTCTGGATTCACTCTGGAATGGTTTTTCATCATCTTCATCTATTTCATAAATTCTACCAAGAAAAGCTAGAGTTTTTTCTTCCCAAAATGGATCAATAAAGGCGGTAGTAAGGTCTGGAATGAAAACCATGTCACTAGCTTCAACATTGGCATAACCATAATTAGATCCATCAAAGCCAAAACCTTCTTCAAAGACAGATTGTTTTAAGTTTCTAGCTGGTATAGACAAGTGTTTCCAATTTCCTGATAACTGTGGAATCTTAAAATCGAGGGTTTTAACATTATTTTTATCAACATATTTTTTTAATTCCTTAAAATTATCAAACATTAATAAAACCTCCAGTTAAAATAATAAAAATATATTCACTTATGTATAATGCATATTATATGCCAGAATAACAATGAAAAAGATGGCCAATATTAAAGGGATTTCAAGGTTTAATGTTTAATATATTAATTAATAAATGGGATGAATATATATAACATGCAATTGTAATCCCATTATTGATTAGGAAAAGGTGATAGGAATGAAAAATAAGATAACTGTTTTAGCTATTGATGAACAGGTTTCTATTTTTTTTAAAAATGAATTAGAAAAGATTTTTTCTGATCTTTTTAGCATTGAATACAGGAATCCTGAGATGGAAGTTATACCAGCTGTTTATGATACTGATTTGATTTTATATACTGACCCTGAGATTTTAAATATGTTGGTAGATAAAATTAAATGTGATGCTCCTACTTTGATGATGAAAAGAACAATTACTAAAGAAGCTTTAAATAAAGTGAGAGAGATCCCGGCTGGTAAAAAAGCGTTAGTAGCAAATATCAATCAGTACATGGCCAATGAGACTATGGCCTTATTATATCAACTAGGTATCACAGATGTTAAATTTTTTCCTTTCTATGAAGGGAAAAATGACTATCCTGAAGATATAGATTATATAATAGTACCCGAAAATGAGCCATATGAATTTTTGCCGGAAATAGATGCTGAAATCATTTTAATAGGCAATAGAGTTTTTGATATTTCAAATGTATTGGATATACTTTCAATTTTAAGAATCGATAGTGTAAGGGCAGAAAAGATTATAAAAAGATACTTAATTAAAGTACCAACTATTTGGTATGGTTTTGATTATGGTTGGGAAAACAGGAGAGTATTATTAAACCAATGGGAACTGCTTTTAGATGAATTGTTAAGTGGAGTCATAATAACAGATAAAGGAAATCAAATAGAATTAATTAATTATAAAGCTAAGAAGATATTAAATTTAGACAAAAAAAACATTTCCGGTAAAGATATCAAGATATTACTAAATCGCTCAAATAAATTTGATTTCATTCTAAACGAAAGAGAAGTTAAGGACAAGCTGGTGAAAATAGATGGTAAAGAATTAGTTTTTACAGTAAAATCAGTTGAATTTGATAAACAGTTTTATGGTAAAATAATAATAGTGTCACCTTATCGTGAAATGGTAGAGACTCAACAAAAAGTCCATAAACAGCTAATCGGGAAAGGCCATTATACCGAATATCAATTTGATGATATTATAGGACAAAGTGATCCGATCAAAAAATCTAAAGAGATTAGCAAAAAAATTGCTAGAACAGATTCGACAGTTCTCCTTTTAGGAGAAAGCGGTACCGGAAAGGAACTATATGCAGGAGCAATCCATAACTATTCACACCGCAGTCGAGAACCATTTGTTGCTATTAATTGTGCTACCTTACCGGAAAACTTATTGGAATCAGAACTCTTTGGTTATGAAGAAGGGGCTTTTACTGGGGCTCGAAAAGGTGGTAAAATAGGACTTTTTGAACAGGCTAACGGAGGAACAATCTTTTTAGATGAAATTGGAGATCTTCCACTAAACCTTCAGGCTAGATTATTAAGGGCAATTGAGGAAAAAGAAATTATGAGGTTAGGTGGTAACTCCATTGTATCTATTGATACGAGAATAATAGCAGCTACTAATCAGGACTTATTTAAATTAATGAACCAGGGTAAATTTAGAAAAGACTTGTTTTACAGATTAAATGTATTTCAAATCAAGGTACCATCCTTAACGGAAAGAAAAAATGATATCTTAAGATTGACAAAATATTACCTAGACAAATGGGGGGAACATAGAAATCTCACTAAAGATTTAAGAGATTTTTTAAATAATTATAATTGGCCAGGTAATGTAAGAGAATTAATAAATACCATAAAGTATATGATCACAGTAGAAGAAAACGAACTTTCTTTTATAAATTTACCAGATTATTTAAAAACAGAAACGAACACCCCTAAAACAGAGATTCTTCTTTTAAAAAGATTATATTGGTTAAATGAAAAAGATGAAAATACTGGGCGCAGAAGTTTAAAAAAAGATTTCACACATAATTATTATGATATATCTGAGGTGGAAATCAGAAAATTATTGCATAAATTAGCGGAAAAAGAGATGGTTCAAATAACAAAAGGTAGAGCAGGTACTTCAATTACGAATTATGGTCTGAAGTATCTAAAGGAAAATGAATATATTTTTTGATTTAATAACAAAAGGTAACTTAAAAGTAGTATAATTAAACTATATTAAATATAATTAATTGGAGGAATGTAAAATGAAAGCAAAGCAAATTGCCGGTGAAAAAGCAGCTGAATATGTTAAAGATGGTATGGTAGTAGGTTTAGGGACAGGTTCAACAGCTTATTGGGCAGTAAAAAAAGTTGGTCAAATGGTTGCAGATGGACTAAATATTAGAGCAGTACCGACCTCAGAAGAGACTAAAAAACTTGCTGAAGAATCAAATATTCCCCTTGTCAGTTTAGCTGATGTTAAGTATATAGACCTTACAATTGATGGAGCCGACGAAGTTGATGCAAATTTAAACTTAATTAAAGGTGGTGGTGGTGCCCTCGTACGTGAAAAAATAGTTGCACATCATAGTAAAAAATTAATTATTATTGTTGATGAATCAAAAATAGTAGACAAATTAGGAGCATTTCCTTTACCGGTAGAAGTTGTTCATTTCGGGGCGGATAAAACATTAATTAATCTTGAAAAGTTTGACTGTCAACCTAAGTTAAGAAAAGAAAATGGAGAAAACTTCAATACTGATAACCATAATTATATAATTGACTGTAACTTTGAAGAAATTGAAAATCCAAAGAAATTAAATAATGAGCTCAATGAACTACCGGGTGTTGTTGAAACAGGACTATTTGTTGATATGGCTGATAAAGTAATTATGGGTACTAATCAGGGTGAATTAAAAATATTTGAGTAAATCTTTTAATATATCCTGATACTATTTTCACTAAATAAGGTGTTGTGATCTAAATTCAAAAGAAAGAAGGAGAAAAAGTGAAAAAAGTTGCAGATATTTTTTCAATTGGAGCTCAATTTATTGAGTACTGTAAAGAAGTAGGTTGGCTAATTGAAAAAGGTGAGGGCAAAAAAAAGGTTTGGTATGTATCTCAAGTAGGAAAAGAAGAACTAGAAAAATTTAATATTGAACTTTAAATTAGTATCAATTAGGGGTGTTAGAGTGAATAAAATATCTTTAAAGGAAAAATATGTATTAATAGATAATCAGTGGGACCCTAAGATAATTGGGTCTGTAAATGATATGGATGTTAAACTTGCCAAAATACAAGGAAACTTTGAATATCACACTCACCAGGAAAATGATGAACTTTTCTATGTAGTAGAGGGTGAATTAATAATGAAATACAGAAATAGTCAAGAGACTGTCCAAGAAGGAGAAATGATTATAGTTCCAAAAGGTGTTGAACACAAACCCTATGCTGAAAAAGAAACAAAGATTATGTTATTTGAAGCAAAAGATACATTGAACACCGGAGATAAAAGAAGTGAATTAACAAAAGAAAATTTGGAACGGGTTTAATAAGATAGTAGTAAAGCAAAAAGAGGTAATATATTATGAAAGAAAAAATTGAAGCATCAATAAAAGAATACGTAAAAAATTATGCTGACCGCGATGAGATAAAAAGCACCTGGAGAACGCCATTAACTGCCTATGCAGATGCTAAAGATCCTTTGTTCTTAAAGATGAAAGAGATTATATCTCCTACTCATTCTTTACCCACTGATTTGTTAGATAAGGCAAAAACAGTAATTACGTTCTTTTTACCATTTACAGAAAGAATAAATAAATCCAACATAGAGAAAAGGTTGAGTTCAAAAGAATGGGCAGTAGCCTATATAGAGACCAACCAATTGATATCGGAGTTAAATAAACATATTAAACAACTTCTTAGGAAAGAAGGCTTTGAATCTACAGTTATAGCGGCAACCCATAATTTTAAAGAGGAAGAACTAATCAGTGATTGGTCACACCGCCATGCCGCTTATATTGCGGGACTAGGTACTTTTGGTATTAACAATATGCTGATTACTGAAAAAGGTTGTGCTGGTAGGGTAGGGAGCATTATAACTGACTTAAAGCTTCCCCCTACCAAGAGAAAAGATGTAGAATACTGTCTATATAAAAAAGATGGCAGCTGTGGGATTTGCGCAGATCGCTGTGTTACAGAAGCTTTAAAACGTAATAGTTTCGATAGGTTTATTTGTTATGATCTTTGTTTGGAAAATATGGATCATCACAGTGACTTAGATGTTGCAGATGTCTGTGGTAAATGCTGTGTTAATTTACCCTGCACTACCCAAAATCCGATCAGATAAAAATTTAAAGTGAACAAGGAGTGAAGTTGTTGGACTGGTTTGAAATAAAAAAGTTAGATCAAGAAACCTATATAATAAGTGAGAATAAGCACTGGGAAAAGTTTAATTCATATTTGTTAATTGGAGATAGATATAATATTTTAATTGACTGTGGGATAGGTATTTATAATATTAAAGATGTTGTGAAAAAAATAGACAATAAGAAAATAAAGTTGTTAATAACCCATATGCATTGGGATCATATTGGTAATATTGATAAATTTAAAGAAGTTTATCTTAGCAAAAAGTCTAATTATTATTTTAAAAATGGAGTTGAAGAACCGATAGTAGAAATTCGGGAAAAGGTTCTCAGGGATGTAGATAATGAGTTATTACCTCCCAATTATAATATTAATGAATTTAACCTAGAAAAATCTAATAGAGGTATTGAATTAGAAGAAGGAGACACCTTTGAAATGGGGAATAGAAAAGTAGAGGTTATTGATGCTCCAGGTCATACTGATGATCATCTTTGTTTTTATGACTTAAGCAAGGATTATCTTTTTGCAGGAGATCTATTATATAAAGGTCCTCTATATCTAGATACTGATAATATCGATCTAACAAAATACTTATTTTCTCTTGAAAAAATAATAAAGAGATATAATAAAATGAAATGTTTATTGTCTAGTCATTATGATCCAATAATTAATCTAAGTTATCTAAAGGGAGTTTACAAATTCATCTTTAAACTTAATAGTGAAGGTAAATATGAAAAAGGTACGGGAGCTCATGAAACTGGAGAATATAAAGTATATTTATAATAAATTTTTAAAATCGTTTATACACTCTGGCTTCTAACAAGGAATTATTTAATAAGTATTTAATATATTAATAATCGTTTAATAATATTGATTAAATAAAATGACCTCATTAAATCAAAAAAGAGGTGGATGGTTTGTCAAAAAAACTTATAAAAATGGCCGAGCAACATCTTAGCTTTTTATGTAATGAGGTTAATGAGAGACATGTGGGAAGTAAAGGAAACCAGATCACAGCTGATTATTTAAAAGAATTGCTAGAAAAGGCAAATTTCGAGATCGAAGAACAGTATTTTTCATGTTTTGATTGGGAAGGAAAAGATCTTATATTTAAAGTGGATGGAGTTCAGTATGAAGCTAATATCGGACCTTATTCTAATAAATGTGATTTAAGAGCTCCATTATGTCATGCTTCTACGCTTGAAGAACTAAAAGAACTAAATAGCCGAGAGCGAGTAGTATTATTAACAGGAGAACTTACAAAAGAACAATTAGTACCTAAAAATTTTCCTTTCTATAATATTGAAAAACATCAAGAAATTATCAGATTACTGGAAGAAAAAGATTTTAAAGCTGTTATCGCAGCCACTGGACACTCTAAAGAAACAGCAGGAGGACTTTATCCCTTTCCTTTAATAGAAGATGGTGATTTTAAAATTCCTAATATCTATATCAAAGATACATTGGGAGAAAAATTAAAGAATAAAGCTGGTAGTCAAGTTTATCTTTACCTTGATACAAAAAGAAAGGAATCTCAGGGTAGAAATATTATTTGTTCTAAAGGAAAAGATTTTGAAGGCAAAATTTCCTTATTTGCTCATTTTGATAGTAAGGAAAATTCTCCTGGAGCAATTGATAATGCTACTGGAGTAACAAGCCTTATCCTATTATCTGAACTTTTAAAGGAAAATAAACTTAACAAAAGTATTGAAATAGCATTATTAAATGGGGAAGATTATTATTCAAACCCCGGTCAGCGTATATATTTTATCGACCAAAAAGAAAAATTAAAAAATATTAGACTGGGTATAAATATTGATGGGATTGGCTATATTAAAGGGAAAACAGCTTTTACCCTATATAATACAGACAAAAAAATTAATAATATAGCTCACAGTAATTTTAGTAAAAAATACAATATGAAGGACGGTGATCGATGGTATCAGGGAGAACATGCTATTTTAGCTCAAAAAGGAATCCCTGCTTTAGCCTTTACTGCAGAATTATTGGATGAGATTTTGGATAAAGTTCATACTAAAAAAGATAATTTAAAGTTAGTGGATACCAAGAAAGTTCTTAATGTTGCTCGTGCGGTACAACAATTTTTGTTAGATTTAAATATTATAAATTAAATTGGAGGTTTTAAAATGTCTATAGTTGATGAATTTAATCTTGAAAAGATAGAAGAAGGTTCTGTTTATGAAATGTATGAGGGTAATTATTCTTCTGATAAGGAAATAGTAGAAAAGCTTAGATTGGCAGGCTATAAATTTGTAAATGAAGAGAAAAGAATTTATGTAACTAAAGTATATGCTGATGACTTAGAATATAGGATAGCAGTTCTCGATTCAGGAAATATCAGAATTTGGGACTTTGATTCAGAAGAATATTATGAAGAAGAATTAAGCCACCACCAAGGATGATAGATTTAGGGTTTTAAGAATTATAGGAATAAAAATAATATTAAAAGCTCAATAAATTATAAAAATCAAGGTGGGGTATTTGATGAAAGATCTAATCACTATTCAAGATTTAGAAAAAAATGATATATATGAGATTTTTGCTGATGCTAAAAGGATTAAGATAAAAAATCATAATGGAAATGATTTAACTCCTTTATTAAACAAGACAGTTGTAACATCTTTTCCACCAACTAGTTTAAGAACTAGAATTTCATTTGAAATCGGTTTGAAACAATTGGGAGCCCATGTTGTTAATGTACCAATTAAAATTGATGATAGGGAGTTATTAGAAGATAAGGTTAAGTATTTAAATAACTGGTTAGATTATTTAATCATTCGTGAATTTAGCCAAAAAAATATTGAGAAAATCGCGGAAATAGCTGAATTTTCAGTTGTTAATGCCATGTCAGCTAAATACCATCCCTGTGAAGTGCTTAGCGATCTTTTTACTCTTTATGAAATAAGAGGGAATTTAAATCAATTAAAATTTGTGTTTATAGGTGAAGGTGCAAATATATCTAATTCCTGGATTAATGCAGCAGCCATTTTAGATTTAAACTTAACTCAAATTTGTCCCCCTGGATATGAAGTAGATGATAAGATTTATAATTATGCTAAAGATAATTCAGAGGGAGAAATAAATATAGTAAATGATATGAAACAAGGAATCTCAGGGGCAGATATTATCTTAACAGATGGGTGGCCACCTGGTGATAATGTAAATGAAAAATTTAAAGATTACCAGATTAATATGGAGAGTATAAAGTTTGCGGATGAGGATTGTCTAGTTCATCCTTGCCCACCTTTTACTAGAGACGAAGAAATAAGTACAGAGATTATAAATTCAGATTATTTTATTGGATATGAAGCTAAAAAAGATTTACTTCATATGCAAAAATCAATAATTATGAATTTAGAAGCTGGTAAAAAACCAGATATAGATTAATAAAATATAAAAACCTGTTTCTTCAAGAAGGAGGGGAACCCTTGGATAATAGCGGGAAGGATAAAAAGAAGTTTTTTGGTCAAAAGGCAGAAAACTGGGATCAAAATATAAGTGAAAAAAGTATAAAAGTTATTAAGGAAGTCATAAAAAAATATAAGGTAGGTAAAAACAAGTCCGTTTTGGAAGTTGGAGCCGGAACGGGTAATCTGTATTCTATTTTGGAAAATCACAATTTAAAAGATTATGTTGGTATAGATATTTCACCCAAAATGATTGAGAATTTTTCCGAAAAACACCCTGAAGCAGATGTAAGAAGAGTTGATTTTGAAACAAGCGTGGAATTGGATAAGAAATTTGATTTTGTTGTTGTTTTTGATACTATTCCTCACCTCGATAAAATAGATATGATTTTTAAAAATGCCTATCATAACTTGAAACTCGGGGGAAGGTTTTTAATAATACATTCTAAAACAAGAGCAGAACTTAAAAAACATCATAATGATATCGACCATCAACAAGATGAGCCAATTCCTACTGATGAAGTATTAAGATTGATGACCTGGACTTATGGATTTGATGAACTTGAAATTAAAGATGATCAATATTTTCTTTTTCATGTTAAGAAGAAGAAATAAAAAAATGAATTATAATATAATTTAATAGTTCATAAAAATTTTGAAGATGCTAAAAGGTGTATCTAACTACTCGAGATGCCCAAGGTTTATATAAAAAATATGGTTTTCAAAAAAAGATGCATTAGTAAAAAAATCCGATTGATAATAAAATTTAATGAGGGATAATATGTTTAAAAAAATGAGAAGACAAGAAAAAAAGTTATCAAAAGATGAGGCCAAAGAAATTTTGAAAAAGGGAGAGTATGGGATTTTATCTACTGTTGGTAAAGAGGGATATCCTTATGGAGTTCCGATGAACTATATATTTATGAATAATAAAATATACTTACACTGTGCACATGAAGGTAAAAAATTGGAAAATATTAGATATAATAATAAGGTATCATTTGCGGTTGTTGGCGATTATCAATTGAAACCTGCTGAATTTACTTCTGCATACAAAAGTTCTATTGCATTTGGACAGGCTAATTTTGTAAAAGGAGAAGTAAAAAAGGAAGTACTGCAGGAATATATTTTGAAATTTTCTCCCGAGTTTAAGGATGAAGGATTTAAATACATAGATAAGTCTGTTGAGAAAACAGAAATAATTGAAATTGTAATTCAAGATTTAAAAGGGAAAATGAATGAATAAGCAAACTTAACTATTAGGGGAATGAAACTACTTGAGAGACAAACAAGTTGTATTAAAAAATGTTATAGCATTTGCAGAAGCCCATAATGATGTAAACGCATTAATAATAACAAGTTCAACAGTTAATCCGTATGTTGAGACTGATGTTTTTTCAGATCTTGATATAGTCATTGTTACCGATGCCTTTCAAAAATTTTGTGATAAAAAAGAATGGAGAGCTGAGTTCGGAGACATCTTAGTTTCTTTTTCTGACAACTTAAAATTAGAAGGTATAAAAACATATACAAGGTTGGTCTTATATCAAGACTATAACAGAATAGATTTTAGTATTTGGCCGGTAGAATTAATTGAAAAGTTAGCTGATTATGATAAGCTGCCAAATTATTTAGATATAGGATATGAAGTCCTTTATGATAAAGAGAATATAACGAGTAAATTAAAAAAACCAACCTATCAAGCCTTTAAAACTAAAATACCATCGGAAGAGAAGTTTAGAAAAACTGTAAATGATTTTTGGTGGGATATTACATATCTTCCGAAATATCTCTGGAGAGATCAGTTCTATTTTATGAAATACATGGATTATTTTATTAAATTTAACCTCCTTCAACCGATGGTGGAATGGTTAATTGGTGTAGAAAATAACTGGGATGTTAATCCTGGCAAATGTGGTAGTGATTTTCAAAAATATCTTAAAGAAGAGGATTGGAATAAACTTAAAACAACTTTTTCCGGTCATTACAAGGAAGAAAATTGGCAGGCCTTGTTTAAAATGATGGATTTTTTTCAGAAGGCTGCTAAGAAAGTGGGAAAAAATTTAAATTATAAATATCCTCAACAGTTAGCTGAAGACGTTACCGAATATATAAATAAAATCTATCAAAAAGAAATTCCCTTTAATAAATCCTGAAATGGGTGATTAATATGTATAAAAAAGCTAACGAAGATGAATTAGCTAAAATCTTTTCAATATATCTAGAATGCAAAGAAAACTTAGAAAACAAGGGAATATTTCAATGGGATGAAAATTATCCAACTCGTCAATTAATAAATGATGCTATCAAAAAGGGCAATTTGTATATAATTGAAGAAGATAATAAATTAATAGGAACTTTCATATTAAATACTAGAGTAGATGAGTACTGGGAAAAAATAGAGTGGGAAAACAACAATTTTTTAGGATTACATCTACTTGCAATTAAACCAGATTATCAAGGAAAAGGTTTTGGCAAAAAAGTTCTTGCTTTTTGTGAACAAAAAGCTAAAGAAAAAGGTTATGAAAGTTTACATCTTGATGTATTTTCAAAAAATCCAGCAGCTATGAATTTATATATAAATAATGGTTATAAAAAAGTTGGAGAACTATATTTTGATTTCAAACCAGTTGGTAACAGATTATATTATTGTTTTGAAAAAATATTATAAAACCAAGGGAGAGATAACTTGAACTATTTAATCAATATTTTATCAAAAATAGCAATCATAGTCCTATTCTATTTTGCTTGGCAAAATATTGAAAGTGTTAGTAATATAAATCAAAATTTAATATATTTCTATCTTATCATGGTTATTCTCAGCTTACTTATTGATAAGTTTTTCTTTAAAGGGAAAAAGTCTGAAAACCAAAAAGCACATAAAACTTTAAGTACAATTATTTCAATAAGCTGGTTCAGTGCACTTATTGTTCCACTAATAGAGTATTCATATTTTTTAAGAAGTAATAACTATATTACCATTTTGAGTATAATAACTGTATTTATGGGTGTTATAATTCGTGGATTCAGTATTAAATACTTAGGTAAATATTTTTCACGAGATATAGAAACCTGGTCAAAACATCATGTTGTAGATAGGGGTCTATATAAATATATCAGACATCCTGCTTATCTAGGAAATATTATCCAAATTCTAGGCTTTCCCTTAATTTTAAATGCATATTATTCTTTAACTCTTTCTGTAGTAGTAATTTTTTGTTTTTTAAAAAGAATTAAACTCGAAGAGGACTTTTTGGAGGAAAATTTAAAAGGATATACTGAGTATAAAAAAGAAACCTACCGGCTAATTCCATTTATTTGGTAGATAAACAAAGGAGATGATGTGATTGAAAAAAATCACACATATTATTCTCAAATTAATGGCCCTCTATTTCTTTATAAACTTTTTAAGAACTGATCTGTTTTCAGGTACTTATCTTTTAATGAGTGAGCAGATTGCTTTAGTTACAAAGTTTGGCTACATATTATCTAAACTAACGTTTTTAGTGATAATATATTTTCTCTGGTTTAGAGCAGCCCAAATTTCAAGTATAATAAATAGGAGTTTACATATTGAAAATCTATTAGAAAAAGAAATAGATTATAGAAATCTATTTCAACTTCTAGTTGCCTTGACTGGTATTATAATTTTAGCAACTAGAGTTCCTGACTTCATAGAATATATATTAGAGAGTTCTTCGGCCCGAAACATTAACTTTGTTAGAGAATCACCTACTCTTATTGCTAAAATAATTGAACTGGCTATTGGAACTTATCTATTTTTAAAAGCTCATAAATTAACCAAATATACCTTTGAAAGATTTTAAATTAATTTAAGAAGGGAATTATTATAATGGATTATGAATTTGTACCTATGAAAATAAAAGAAGCTAGAATAATTGATGAATGGAAGTACAAAGGAGTAGTAAAAGAGATCTATATGGACCCATATTTTGAAAGTTTTGAAGAAGGTGATATTGTAATCACAGGTCCTGGAGGTTGTGAAGGATTTGCTATTTATCATAATAATGAAATAATAGGCCTGTTTGAATACTATACCCCTGATAATATTTTAGAGATCGGTTTAGCATTAAATCCTGAGTATGTAGGGGAAAAATTAGGGCTTGAATTTTTGTTAGCAGGTTTGGAATTTGGAATTAAAAATTATAATTACAATAAAGAATTTATAAAATTAAATGTAGACAAGAAGAATATTCCAGCAGTTAGTTTGTATAAAAAGGCAGGTTTTGAAATATATAATAAAAATGAAGAAACCTTTGATATGAAGATAGATACTAAAGATATCCCTATTAAGGAGTGAATGCTATTTATGGATAAAACATTTTTTTGTTCCTGGAGTGGTGGTAAAGATTCTGCTCTTGCTCTATTTAAAGCGATTCAAGCAGATTATGAACCAAAGAAACTTTTAAATATGTTAAGTGAAAAGGGTAAAAAATCACGGTCTCATAACTTATCACTATCTGTCTTGGAAGCCCAAGCAGAAGCTTTAAATATTTCTTTAGAGACCAGAAGAGCGAGTTGGGATGAATATGAAGAGACATTTATTGAAGCTTTAAAAGACTTCAATAAAGAAGGAATTAAAACTGGTGTATTCGGTGATATAGATTTAGAAGGTCATCGCGAATGGGAAGAAAAGGTATGTAAAAAAGCAGGTTTAGAAGCATTCCTGCCTTTGTGGCAAAAAAAGCGAGAAGATCTTTTAAATGAATTTATAGATGTGGGTTTCAAGACCATGATAATTGTAGTTAATGAAGAATACCTTGATAAAAAGTATTTGGGTAAAATTATAGATAAAGATTTAATCAAAGAATTTAATGAGATTGGGATTGATCCTTCAGGAGAAAATGGAGAATATCACACCGTAGTTCTGGATGGGCCACTTTTTAATAAAAAGTTAGAAGTAAATAGACTTAACCAACTGTATAATGATGGTTATTGGTTTCAAGAATTTGAATTAATAAATTTTTAATTACTAGTTAATCCTTTATTAATTACCATATAATAAGATTAAAATAGTTAAATTATTCAAAAAGTGATTTAACTGATGATGGTGGTGTAAATATTAGTGAAAAATTATAGAATACATGGTGAAAAACCTTATGAAATTATAACCCTACACGGTGGACCAGGGGCTTTAGGTGAATTAAAACCACTTTCTGAAAAATTAGGAGAAAAGTTTGGGGTAATAGAATATTTGCAAACAAAAGAAAGTATTGAACTTTTGTTAAAAGATATCCAAAAAATACTATCAAAAAAAGCTCAGTCTCCGGTTAATGTTATAGGTTTTTCCTGGGGAGCCTGGTTGGCTGTATTTTTTGCAGATCAATATCCGGAAATGGTTAAAAGTTTAATCTTAATAAGTAGTGGTCCATTTGAAGAAAAATATAGTAAAAACATCCATAAGAATCGATTTAATAGAATGAATGACAAAGAAAAGGAATTATTTGAGAAAGTCGAACAGAAATTTATTGAGGGTAAAAATGTAAAAATAAAACTTTTAAATAATTTTGTTGATTTAATGCATAAAGTCGATGCTTATCAGTATAAAGAAAGCAATAATAATGTAACCAATTTCCAGATTAATTTATATAAAAAGATCTGGAATGAAGCAGCAAAGTTACGTAAAAACAACCAACTAATAAAATCACTAGCGAAGATTGATTGTCTGATTAAAGTAATACACGGGGATTATGATCCTCATCCTTATCAAGGAGTAAAAGAGCCTCTTGATAAACTACAAAAAGATTATGAGTTTGCATTATTAAAAAACTGTGGACATACTCCCTGGAAAGAAAAGTTAGCTAAAGATGAATTTTACAATACATTATTTAATTATTTAAGTTCAGATTAAAATGATTATCAATTTATTTGAAAGTGCTAAATGGGTTAAAAAAATGAGTAGCACATTGAAAATCTTTATTTTATTCAACCATATTATAAAGGTTAGAATAATCTTTAAGTGAAAAGAGGAAGAATGATGAACAAAATGATATTATTTAAAAAAATTGTGGTATATGGGTTATTATTATTAATTATATTTGCCAGCCTATATTCCCTATTCTTAAGGGATATCTGGGTGAACAAAGGAATTACAAAGACAGAACTAAAACAAAATTTACCGGGAGATGGGTTAGTAAAAAATCCTGATACAGAATATGAGCAGGCAATAACTATTGAAGCACCAGCTGATATCGTTTGGTCATATCTTATCCAGGTTGGATATCAGAGGGCAGGTTGGTATAATTGGGATTTCATTAACCGCTGGGCAGCAGATAACTATTTCTATGAAAATAATAGGTCAGCTGATAGGATTATACCGGAATTGCAGGATTTAGAACAAGGCGATAAAATAAGTATTTTACCTGACATTGCATTTAAAGTAGAAGAACTTGAAGAGAAGGATTATTTTTTACTAACTGGAGTTGAAGATGAGGAGCATATTATAACCTGGGTATACAAGCTTAGAAAACTAAAAGAAGATCAGACCAGATTAATTGTACGTTGGCAGAGTGATATAGCTGATGGGTTTTTCTTTGATTTAATGAATTATTTGATTACAGAACCGGGTGGAGCAGGAATACAACAGTGGGAAATGTTAAAAGGTATTAAAGACCGTGCAGAACGAGACTATATTAACCAAAAACCCAATAAAATGAAGGTGGTATAATGGAAAAAGGATATGTTCAAGTTTATACTGGTGAAGGCAAAGGTAAAACTACAGCTTCACTGGGTCTTGCTTTAAGAGCAGTTTGTGCTGGAAAAAAAGTATATATGGGCCAGTTTGTAAAAGATATGAAATATAATGAAGCTAAAGCCGGCAAATTTCTACCAGATTTTAAAATAGAGCAGTTCGGTAAGGGGTGTTTTTTTGATAGAGAGCCTTCTCAAAAAGATATTGAAGCAGCGGAGAAAGGATTAGATAAAATAGAAGGTATATTAAAAGAGGGTGAGTATGATATAGTGATATTAGATGAAATCAATATAGCAGTATATTATAATTTGCTTTCACCTACTAAAGTAATTCAGGTAATTAAAAAGAGAAAGCCAGAAGTAGAAGTAGTGTTAACAGGACGATATGCTTCTGATATAATTATAGAGTATGCAGATCTTGTTACAGAAATGAAAGAAATAAAACATTATTATACAAGTGGTGTAAAAGCAAGAAATGGTATTGAAAGATAAACGAAAATAATGAGGTTGTGATTTTTTTGAAATTAGCAGTGTTTGATTTTAATGGTACCATCTTTCCTAAAGAAACTATTCCTTTTTTGATAAAATGTTGGAAGAAGTTCAATCATTCCAAATATAGACTATATAAATTATATATTATACTTTTACCGTTAATACTTAAATATAGATATCCTTTTTTAACAACCAAGACTAATGAAGAGATGAAAATTCAGTTCATGAAAAGATTTGCCACAATGTTCAAAGGGATGTCTCGTAGTGAAATAGAGAAATATTTTATCAAAGTTGAAAAAGAGGCCCGCCAATATTACAATTCAGAAGTAATTGATTCTCTGAATGAATTCAAAAATAAAAATTATGAAACGGTATTATTATCAGGGGCCTTTATTCAATTATTAGAAATTGTAGGTAACTACTTAAAATTTGATAAAGTAATTGGAAGTTCCATTCTTAGAAGTAAAAACTTAGAAGTTAATGAAGGCCCAGTTTTGAGTGGTTCCATTAAATTAAAAATATTGAAGAAAAATTACAAGTCTGTAGAAGTTGATTGGAAAAATTCTCATGCTTTTGCAGATAGTATTGATGATCTTGAACTATTAAAAGAAGTAGGCCATCCTGTAGCTGTAAAGCCTGACCAAAAATTATTAGAGCATGCTCAAAATAAAGGCTGGGAGATAATTCATTAAATAGGGAGTTGTTCTAAAAGATGCATTATGTATATATAGTAAAATGTGCAGACGAGACATATTATACGGGTTATACCAATAATTTAAAGAGAAGAATTGAACAACATAACCAAGGAGATGGGGCTAAATACACCAAAGGTCGTAGACCTGTTGAATTAGTGTATTCGAAAGAATTTGATTCAAAGAGTAAAGCTATGAAACGTGAGTATAAGATAAAACAATTAACTCGCCAGGAAAAAATCGATCTAATTAATACAGAGTAATTTTTTTACCAATTCAAAAGATGAATTATTTTTAAAGGGATAACAATTATATTATTGAATATAGATAATAGCGGATTAATTCAAATTGTAAATGATCATTATATGAGATAATTAATTATAAAAAAGAAAGGGTGTACTTATGTATATTAAAAGTCTTATATATTTTCAAAAAATTGCTGAAATAAAAAGTATATCCAAAGTAGCTAAAAATTCTCATATTTCTCAACCGGCTTTAAGCCAACAAATACAAAAGCTAGAGGATTCCTTAAATACAAAATTATTTGTTCGTAGTAACAGAGGCGTTCAACTTACTGAGCAAGGAAAAATTGTCTTGAAATATGCTGATAATATTATTAGAACATATGATAAGATGCTTTCAGATTTAAATGAAAAGGAAAGTAGAGAAATAAAAATCGAAGGGGAGCATACGATTGCTACCTATTGTTTACCTTGTGTAATTTTAAATATGCAGTTTAAATTCCCTAATCATGAATATAATCTTATTTCAGCTTCTTGCGATAAAATTGAACAGGATGTTTCCAATGATATTTGTGAAATAGGGTTTACTACACATCCTATAGAGGATGAAAATTTAAATTACCAAAATGTCATAAATGAAAAAGTGGTTTTGATTTCTCCACCTTCTTATAATATCCCGGAAAAAATTAAGTTAAAAGAAGTTATAGATTATAAATTTATAATTTTACAAGGAGACTGTATAATTAAAGAGAATTTCAAAGATGGACTAAAGGAGAATGGCTATAGTATTGATGATATTGAAATCATTTCTCGTCTTGATTCGACAGAAGCACTTAAATCTATAGTTAAAAAGGGTTTTGGGGTAGCTTTTGTTCCTTATAATTCAGTAAAAAATAATTTTGATGAAGATAAAATTAAAATATCAAGAATTGAAGATTATAATCTTGACTATGATATCTATATGACATATAAAAAAGCAAAATTTTTAAGTAAAGAAGCAAAAGAATTTATAAGTAAATTTAATCAACTTGGGAAACATATTTGTTATTAACATTAATATTATTATATTTGATAATTAAATATAATATTAACAAAACTTATAACTGCAATCAGTGATTATATTATATAATACTAATAAAGGTTGTACTATTTTGAACAATATATATAATTGGAGGTTTAAAAATGAGAAAAAGAATGACGTTAATTTTTATATTATTGATCTTAGCGATTATTTTCACAGGTTGTGAAGCTGATATAAACTTTTCTGGTGAAGAGGGAAAGGATATAATTACAGCTAAGAAAGCTCTAAATATCATAAATGAAGAAAATGTTGTAGTAGTTGATGCCCAAAAATCTGGAGATTATAAAAAACAGCATTTAAAAGAGGCTGTTAATATTGCGAGAAATGATATTACTACTTTTGGTCCTTTTCCAAACATGCTTGCCTCAGCTTCAAAAATCGAAGAAACCTTAGGTGAAAATGGTATTTCTAATAATACCAAAGTTATTATATATGATAATAATAATAATATGGATGCAGCAAGACTTTGGTGGACGATGTTAGTATATGGTCATGATACTGCTAAAATGAAGGTGGTAAGTGGAGGTTTAACAGCTCTCAAGAAAAATGAAGCTAATATTACTTCAGGTAAGAATGAAGTTGAAGCAGTGGAATATAATGCTTCTGAAAAAAATAGCAATCTAATTGCAACTAAAAAAGAAGTATTAACTGAAGTAAATAATCCTAGTGAAGATACAGTACTCTTAGATGTACGAACTAATGAGGAAGTAAGCGAAGGTATTATTCCTAGCGCAGTACATATAAATTATGTTAATAATAATAAAGATAATGGTGAGTATTACCCTGTAAATTATATTCAAAGATATTATCCTGATAATGGAGTAAACCCTGATCAAACTGTCATTATGTATTGTAAAACTTCTATTAGAGCAGCTGAAACATTCCTTGCTTTACATAATGCAGGTTTTAGGAACTTAAAAATTTATGACGGTGCTTGGATTGAATGGTCATCGGATAGTTCTTTACCTGTAGGAATGCCTAGTGGAGCTCCAGTAGAACCTAGTAAACAGGACGCATCCTAAAATAATTTAATATAAACTAAAAGGTAAAATTGCATTGCACGATAATATAGAAAATAGATTCAAAGTTTTTAGACTAAATTAAGAAAATATAAAAAATCCCCTTCCAATGACAGGAGCTAATTATGAACTGTCTATTTAGAGGGGGTTTTTTTACTCTATTTGGTTATGAATAATATCTAAAATTTCGTTTTTGACTTTAAAGTAATCATCTTGGTAGACTACATTTTTTGAATTATTCTTTAAAATTCTTTTTGTAAAGTCTATATCAAACTTTTTTAAAATAACTCCCGGTTGTTTTGACAATACTATCACTCTAGTACCGAGAGAAAGTGCTTCATCAACATCATGAGTAATAAAAAAGATTGTTGTTTTATTTTCCATCCAAATATTTCTTATCAAATTTTGCATATTGTCACGGGTTAATGCATCTAAAGCCCCAAAAGGTTCGTCCATCAAAACCACCTGAGGATAATTTGCAAGGACTCTTGCTAAAGCGACTCTTTGTTTCATACCACCTGAGAGTTCAAATGTATATTGATCCTCTATTCCGCTTAAATTTACTTCCTCCAAAAAATATTTTCTAATCTTTTTGATCTTTTTATTGGGAAGTCCTCTCATTTTTGGTCCGAATTCAACATTGTCTTTTACAGACATCCATGGGTATAATGTAGGGGATTGAAAGATAACTCCTCTATGCCAGTCAGGTCCAGTTATTTTTTTACCTTGCATTAAACATTCACCGGAAGTTGGTTTTAAATAGCCAGCAATAGTTTTAAGTAAAGTGCTTTTACCACAGCCTGAAGGCCCTAATACACAAATAAATTCTCCTCGTTTAATTTCTAGATTAATGTCTTTTAAAGCAATTAAAGATTGATTTTCTTTTCCATATACTACACTCATGTCTTTTATTTTTATTAAAACTTCATTTTTAGATTTAGTATTCATAAACTTATACCTTTCTTTTTGCTCAATAAAGTTTAATTTTCCTGTATTTGGTTATTTTCTAAAGACATCTTTATATATTCAGGATTGACATATTCATTAAATGTTTCTTGTGAAGGAGAATCTTCAATTGAACCCTGATTTTGAAGAAAATCAGAGGTGTCTTTCATTACTTTGGCAAAATTACCTGGATTCTCTTTAGTACCAAAAAATTCTTGACTTAAAAGTTCTTCTCTTGTTTTCCAACTGGTACCTTGCATTTGATGTAAAGCAACTTCAGGTTTTATTCCTAATTCATTAGAGACAATTTCAGCAGCTTTTTGAGGACTGTTCCTATAAATATTGCCAGCTTCAACCATAGCAGAAACAAAATTAGCAACTAAATCTGGGTATTTATTTGAGAACTCTTTACGAACCACTTCTACATTAGCAGTAATATATCCTTTTTCGGCCATATCTTCACTTGTAATTAGAGGATATCCGTTTTCCAATAATTTTGCTAAAGTAGGTTGCCAGCTATAAGCTGCCTTAATATCACCACGTTCCCAAGCAGCTACAATTTCTGCGGTCTGCATATCTAAAAGTTGAACTTTATCTTTAATTCCTGCTTCTTTTAATACGTTCAATAAAATATAATGAGCTGTAGAAGCAAAGGGAACAGCTACTCTCATTCCTTTTAAATCTTGTACTTTTTTAATACCTGAATCATTTTTTACCGCTAAAGCTTCATTATCTCCTAATACTTCATGTAGCCATACCATTTCTACTTTTAATTTCCTAGAAAGAGCAGTAATTGCATTTGTGTTGCCCATGGTGGCAAAATCGATACTACCTGAGGCAAGGGCTTGATTTGCTTCTGCTCCAGAATCAAAAACAGTAGTATTAACTTGTATACCTTTTTCGGTAAAATACTTTTCAAAATAACCTTCAGCGATTGCTATGGTCTCGTCATTTGGAATCCTTAATATTCCGAAATTAATTTTTTTAGGTAATGTTTGTTGTTCATTTTCATTTATAGTTTGATTATTTCCACATCCAATGAGTGAAATTGATAGTAAGCTTATTAAGAGAACAATAACCAAAAATTTTAAAAAATAATTTTTCATAATAACCTCCGTTAAAAATTTAATAATTAATTTAAATTATACTTTGCCTTTCCAAAAAATAATCTTTTTTTCTAAATACCTTAAACCAGCATCAATGATTACACCAGTAATTCCCATAATTATTATTCCTACAAATATAACTTCACTTTTTAAAAAATTAGAGGCATCTAAGACCATCCAACCAATACCAGAGGTAGCAGCAACCATTTCTGCAGATACTAAAGTTGTATAGGCAACTCCAAAAGCTGTTCTAATACCTGTAAAAATTTCTGGCATGGAAGCAGGTAAGACGATCTTTAAAAAAATGTCTTTTTGATTTGCTCCTAGTGATTCAGCACTCAGTACAAAATCTTTATTAAGTTTTCTTACAGCAGAAACACAAGCAATATAGATAGGAGCAAAGGCTGCTAAAAATAAAAGCACTTGTTTAGAAAGATCATCAATACCAAACCATAAAACTAAAAGTGTATAATAGGCTAAGGGTGGTAAAGGTCTATAAAATTCTATAACTGAGTCAATTACTGCTTCTACTTTACTGAAATAACCGCTTAGAAGTCCTAGAGGTACTGCTGTAAAGATAGCAAAAAACAAAGCAACAAAAAGACGCTTAAGACTTGTTCCTAGATGAATCCATATAGGAACATTATTATATCCGTTTTCTAAAATAAATAAAAAGGATCTCCAAACCCTTAAAGGACTCGGTAAGAGTGTTGGTGAAAATAATTTTAATTTTGTTATAATATACCAAATAATAAAAATAGAAGCCCAGGTCAAAAAAGTAAGGGTTTTTTCTGTTTTGTTTGTTTTGGTATCCTTTTTATTTAATAAATTATCGGCCCATTTTATTTTATTTTTTTCCTCTTTGGAATTATTGAGATTTTTTTCGGCCATAAATTTACACGCCCTAATTTAATATATAATTATATTGATCATTTAAAATGACTACTAAAAAGATATCATAGTTTTTTGCAATTATCAATTGAAATTATAAGATAGTAAAGACCATCAAGTATATACCTGATGGCCTCGTCAATTAATGGGATATATGATTTATTAGATAAATTATTTATTCAAAGTTATATTCGGTTACAATTTTTTCTCTATCTGTAGTTTGATCTAAGAAATATTCATAGCAACATATACCTAAAAATGAACCGGAGATATTTACTACATTATCATAGCCCAAATTCTGTAATGCTAAAACAGCATTATAACTTCTTTGAGCTGATCGGCAGTGCAAATAAACTGGCTCATCTGTAGGGATTTCATTTGTTCTTTGCCTGAGTTCACTTAAAGGAATATTTACTGCATTAATTATATGACCTTCTTTAAATTCATCCTCTTCTCTTACATCTACAATAAATGAATTGTTTTCCACAAGCTCTCTAACTTTGCTTACATATACTTGATTATAACGATTATTAATTAAATTAGTGGCTACCATACCGGATTGATTAGCTGCATTTCTAGCAGTACTAAATACAGGAGCATAACACAATTCTAAACCAATTAAATCTTCAACAGTGGCATCCATCATAATTGCAGTAGCTATTATATCAATTCTTTTATCTACATCACCTTTACCAACTGCTTGAGCTCCCAATATTTTCCCTGTGGGGATTTCATAGAGCAATTTAAAATGTAAGGGATTACTGTTGGGCATTAATCCTACTTTGTCTTCCGGAATAATATATACAAAATCATAAGAAATACCTGCATCTTGAAGTTGTTTTTCATTTAAGCCAGTTGTAGCAGCATTATAATTAAATACTCTTATAACAGAAGAACCAATTACCCCCTCGTTTTTATGTGGTATATTATAAATATTATTTGCAGCTGCTCGAGCCTGTCTTTGAGCAGGTCCAGCAAGTGGAACTCTTGTCTTTCTACGGGAAATTCGGCAGTACTCTTCAATAACATCTCCTATAGCATAGATATCAGGATCACTAGTTATATAATTATGATTTACTTTAATACCACCAGTTTCACCAATTTCTAAACCAGCTTCTTCTGCTAATTTGGTTTCAGGATTTACTCCTATTGATAGTACAACTGCCTCAGCATCAATTTTTTTCCCTGAATTTAAAACCACATAGTCATCATGTATCTCTGATAATGGATCACTTAAAACAACATTAACTCCTTTATCATATAATTCTTTGTGAATGATTTGCGCCATATCGTAATCAAGTGGTTGGAGTACTTGGTCCATTGCTTCTATTAAAGAAACATTTTTATTAGAATGAACAAAGTTTTCAGCTATTTCTACTCCAATGTAACCTGCGCCAACAACTGCTATATCCTTAATATTATTGCGTTTAATATATTGATCTAATTTATCTATATCGACTACGTTTCTAATAGTAAAAACATTATCATTGTTTACACCTTTTATATTCTTAGGTCGAATTGGATTAGCACCAGGTGAAAGAATTAGTTTATCATATTCTTCAATATATTTTTTTCCACTTTCTAAATCTTTAACTTCTACTGTTTTTTCTTCTCTGTTTATTTTAGTTACTTCATTTAAGACTCTTGCATCAATATTATATTGATCCGAAAAATTTTCAGGACACATTAAGACTAAATCATCACATTCTTTTACAACACCACTAATATGATAAGGCAAAGCACAGTTTGAAAAAGAAACATGAGGTCCTCGTTCAAACATAATAATTTCAGCTGATTCATCCAACCTTCTTGCTCTTGTAGCAGCAGAAGCTCCGCCTGCAACTCCACCAACAACTAATATCTTTTTACTCATTTTTGAATTCCTCCTATTTTAATATACATTAATAACAATTAACACCAACTATTTTTAAAAAATCATCCTGCTATTTTTTCATTAAAGCGGTTACTAATAATTCCTCCAACAATCATAAAGATCAAAAAGAGCCAGCCTGATAATGAGAAGTTAGCAATAGGAGTAAATAATGCTCCTACATTACAACCATTTGCTAGGCGAGTACCTAAACCCATGGTAATTCCTCCTAAAGCATAGATAGAAGCCTGTTTTTTTGTGATACTGAGTTCGGAAGTAAACATATTTGAAAATTTACCAGCCGTTAATAAATAAATAATTGCACCTGTAATAATACCAAAATTTTGAACAGAAATTTGATGTTCGAAAAACGGGGTATTAAACACTTCGGCTGACATTTTGGTAAAGGCACTTAGACTTTCTGCTGATATCCCAAATAGCATTAAGAATTTACCAAACCAAATTCCATAAGGTTGGGAAGCACCCCACCCGGCTTTAGTTACTGCCATTAATAACGTAAATATGATTGCTAATGCTACGGCTCCTTGTTTTAAGGTCCAAGGTTTTTCAAAAAAATGATAATATGTATCTGAACTAAATAATTTGAAATTACTAAAATCTATAGACTCTGTATTTTCCTGTATTTTTTCAATTTCTAAACCAGTATATTTATTGTTCTTAACTTGATGTCTTTCATATAGGTATGATAAGACTGTAAAAAGTATACATAAAGCTCCTAAAACTGCTAATCCACCCAGATAACCCTCAAAACCATCTCCTTGGAAAAAGTCGGGTAGGAAAACTCCTCCCATAGTTCTATATCCTATATAAGTACTAATCCATGATTCTTGTACCCAACTTGCAGTGTTTTGAATAGGAAAACCTACAAACACTCCCAACCCAAAAAAGATAAGGGTTGTAAAAGCTCTTGGGAATCCCATTGGTAAATCAGTTAGAACTCCACTGGCACAACAGACAGATAGAGACATCCCAAAACCAAAGAGAAAACCTCCTAAGATTACTCCTAAATTTAAAGGTTTGACCCAGAGGTTAAAACTGGCTGGATCATTTCCGAGTAATAGACCAGTTGTTAATACAGCGGTAATAAAAAACATAAACATTAAAGCTCTCATTAATTTTGTTGAACCCGTTCTATAGGCCCTATTTACACTGCCTGCAAAACCTGTATAAGCTCTTGCCAAAGCATATCCAATACCTGTACCTATTAATAATCTAAAGAATAATGTGTCAGTTTTGAGCCAAAATTTTGCTCCAATTAAAACGATTAGTATTGCAATAAATCCTAAAAGTTTTTCAGTTTTATTTTTCATGCTTTTTTATAATTCCCTCCTTTTAATATCTAAGCCTTCAAAACTTTGTTCTAAGATTCTCAAAGCAGGGTTAAAATTAAAAACCTAACTTAGTATGAAAGCTTAGTAGATTACTTATAATATTATTCACAAAGTTATGTATCTATATATAGTATATACTATATATTATGAATACTAAAATAATAATATCTTATGCTGGATAATATTATTTTATGGAAGAATCAATAATTAATTGATAATAGGGCCTTGATGTGAACTGGAAAAGTGAAAAGAAAAACATTTAAAAGTGATAAATATAAGGTGCAATATTCTGATTGATTATATATATCTTAAATTTAATCCACCTAATAGAATACAATAATGGCAAACATCTAACTTATGAAGGCCCATTTATTTAAAATCCAGGATATGAATTATATGGAGATATCTGATAAATTAGAGAGACAACGTAATACTATAAGTCGTGAGATAAAGAAAGGATTATTGGAACTTTTTAATCGCAATGGTACAACAAGAGATTATTATGATCCTCAAAGTGCTTAAAATGAGTATGAAAATAATACTACAGCCAAAGGACCCAATTTATAAATAGATAAAAACATGAAATAGCCCAAATTATTGAAAAGAAAGTCAATGAAAAGTGGACTGAAATATATTACTGTGATTCCTATATTAGTTGATAGTGTGATATTAATGAAAAATATAATAGGCTTATCCAAAGATTTCTACCTAAAGGAGAATCTTTTAAGGGGATTACGAGAAACTTTGTTAAGTACATACAAGAGTTTATTAATATTTATCCCAGGAATATTTTTATTTTCAAGATATTACAGGACAGACTAAAGGTGTTATCTAGCCTAATTCATGCTTATCCAAGATCAAAATAAAACCGTGCATTAAACATTGCAATCTAAAAATCGGGAGAAGAATAATAAAAAAATTAGAAAGTAGACATATTATTTGATAAAATGATTTTAATTATAAAAAATTCTTTTAATCTTAAGGATAAAGAGATAATAACAGTATTGAAAAAATTAAATAAATTCACTATATATACAATTTTTAAATAAGTTAATTTTAAATCTAAAAGTAAATTGACAATATTTACTGATATGATATTTTTGATTTTGATAAAATTAATGATAAAATATTGTTAAGTCAAGTAAATCATAATATTTCGGAAGGAATGA
>Ga0207714_1000369_pt1 | contig 31288 bp, 28 predicted proteins | sample PonA232FremontCA_2_FD_187270 | JGI IMG/M metagenome (GOLD analysis project Ga0207714, IMG submission 187270) | Marine sediment microbial community from Fremont, CA, USA - Pond A23 Sediment 2 (SPAdes) | ecosystem: Environmental > Aquatic > Marine > Unclassified | place: USA: Fremont, California...
GTGCCCAAGATCCAGGTTCCAGAAATCCTGGAGGATTCGGAAATCCGGGATCAGGTACGCGAGCTCGCCTACGGCCCTCTCAAGGAGGCCATATCCGTTTCCGACAAGATCGAGCGCAGGGACGCCAAGAATAAGACCAAAGAAGATCTGAAGCAGGCCGTTTCCGAGAGGTATCCCGAAGAGCCGGAGCGGCTGAAATATGCCACCAAATATTTCCAGCAGCTCGAAGCGGAAATCGTCCGCAACTGGACCATCCAGGACGAGACTCGCATCGACGGCCGCTCCATGGACGAGATCCGCGAGCTGGGCATCGAGGTGGGACTGCTTCCCCGGGTGCACGGCTCCTCGGTCTTCGCCCGCGGCGAGACCAAGGCCCTGGGAGCGATCACCCTGGGCGGGACCCAGGACGAGCAGCACATCGAGAGTCTGGCCGGAGAGCTGAGCAAGCGCTTCATGGTCCACTACAACTTCCCCCCCTACTGTGTGGGCGAAGTCAAGATGATGCGGGGGCCCAGCAGGCGTGAAATCGGCCATGGTGTCCTCGCGGAGCGATCCCTCCTGCCGGTGCTGCCGACCCCGGAGGACTTCCCCTTCACCATACGCCTCGTCTCTGAGATCATGGAAAGCAACGGCTCCTCCTCCATGGCCACGGTCTGTGCTGGGAGCATGGCCCTTATGGACGCCGGAGTCCCCATCTCCGCGCCCATCGCCGGAATCGCCATGGGCCTGATCAAGGACGGGGACAACTTCCACGTGCTGACCGACATCATGGGTGACGAGGACCACCTGGGAGACATGGACTTCAAGGTCGCCGGAAGCCGTGAAGGCATCACCGGAATCCAGATGGACATCAAGGTCACCGGAATATCCCGGGACATCCTGGTCAAGGCCCTGGAACAGGGCAAAGGGGCCAGGTTGAGCCTTCTGGACCAAATGGCCCAGGTGCTGGATCAGCCCAGACAAAGCCTGTCCGAGCACGCCCCGCAGCTCAAGATCCTGGAAGTGGCTCCGGACAAGATCAAGGATGTGATCGGGCCGGGCGGCAAGAATATCAAGGCCATCACCAAGGAAACCGGCGCCTCAATCGATATCGAGGACAGCGGCCAGATCTCCATCTTCGCGCCCAACAGCCAGTCCCTGGAAGACACCATCGAAAGGGTCCTCTTCTACGACCAGAAGCCCGAGCTGAACAAGACCTACGAGGGCACGGTGAAATCCGTGAAGGACTTCGGCGCATTCGTGGAGATCCTTCCCGGAGTGGAGGGCCTGGTCCACATATCCCAGCTGGACAAGGGCCGCGTGGAGGATATCCACAAGTTCGTCTCCAACGGGGATGAGCTCTCGGTCAAGGTCATCGAGATCGAGGAGGGCACGGGCAAGATCCGGCTGAGCCGCAAGGCGGTCCTCATCGAGCAGGAAGGGGGCACCTTCGATCCCTCCGAGGGGAGCAGTCCCCGCGGCGGCAAGGGTGGAGGACCGGACAAGGGTTCCAAAGGCCGTGGACCGGACAAGAAGCCCGGCCCCCCCAACAAGGGCAAGAATCCCAGGGATTCGGCCGGCGGTCCCGGCGACAAGAAGGAATAATCCACTGCATTGCGGTCCGGAGGGTTCGACCGAGGGAGAGGAGCGGGTCACGCCCCTCCCCCTACTACCCTTCGGACCGCTTCTTTTTTTGACGCTCACCTCGATGACGCGGGCTCCGGCTCCAGAAGAGGACAGCGCAAACAGATGCAAACCGACGCCACGCGGCCCCCCGAACCACTCCGGGAATCTCTTTCTTCTACGGAGAGCGGTCCCATCTGGATCAGCGCTGTGGAGACCTCGGCTGATCTGCACGGCGCGGATCTCATGCGCTCTCTCCGCCAGGACGATCCCCGGCTTTCCTTTCTGGGTATCGGTGGAGAGCTTATGCGCGGCGAAGACCTGGAGTGCATCGCCTACGCTGAGGAGCTTTCAGCCATGGGGATCAGCGAGGTCCTCGGCCTCATCCCCCGCGTGCTCGCCCTCTACCGCCGCATCAAACGCATCCTGATCGAACGCCGCCCCCGCTGCCTCATCCTTCTCGACGCCCCGGACTTCCACTTCCGCGTGGCCAAGATGGCCTCCAAGCTCGGCATACCGGTCTTCTACTACATCAGCCCCCAGGTCTGGGCCTGGCGCAAGGGACGGGTCGCATTCATTCGGAAATACGTGCGGCGCATGCTGTGCATCCTCCCCTTTGAGCAGGCCTTTTACGCCGAGCACAATGTGGAAGCGGACTTTGTGGGGCATCCCCTGGTGCAATACATCGACCCCGGTGTTCCCCGATCCGGAGCGCCCGCCTCCGGCGCAAGCATCGCCGTGCTCCCGGGAAGCCGGAAAATGGAAATCCGCAAGCTCCTTCCCCAATTCGCCGGAGCCTGTAGGATCCTGTGGCGGCAATTTCCGGATATCACATTCCATCTGATCCAGGCCCCGGGTGTGTCCGAGGAGGAACTGACCGCGCACTGGCCCGAAGAAGTTCCGGTGAGCATCTGCCCTTTTCCGGATCGCTACGAGCGGATTCGCTCCTGCTCCCTGGCCCTCACCACTTCCGGCACGGCCAGTCTGGAATGCGGCCTCCTGACCACCCCCGCGATCATTGCCTACAAGCTCTCCTGGCTCAGCTACGGCGTTGCCCGGCTGGCTGTAGACGTCCCCTGGATCAGCCTTCCCAACCTCGTCCTGCAGCGCACGGTCTTTCCAGAGTTCGTCCAATCCCGGGCCAGAGCGGACCTTCTGGCCGATCAGGCCGCAATCTGGCTACAGAATCCGGCAGAGCTGGAGCGCATCCGCGGCGAGCTTCGAACCCTTCGGGATGAGCTGGGACAAAAGCGTGCCGCAGAGGAAAGCGCCCGCATCATACGCGGCACCCTGCAATCCGCGGAAATGCGGGGTGTGAAGGCCTCGGAGAGGGGTTCGACGGAAGGATAGCAGGGAGGCGGCTCACGTCGAGGTGAGCCTCAACAAAAAAAGCGGGCGAGTTTCCGGTTGGAAGCTCGCCCGCTTTTTTGAATATGCTTCTTCGCGTTTCACGGAAATGCGGAACCTGTTTGCCTCTCAGGGGAAACCGGGCTATTCCGTGCCTCCTTCCATGGAACGGAAATACTGGAAAAGCTCGCTTCGTGGGGTCAGAAGGAGCGACGTCCGATTGCCCAGGCTCTGCCGGTAGAGCTCCATACTCCTGGTGAAGGCGTAGAACTCCGGGGCCTTGCCGTAGGATGCGGCGTACACCGCGGTCGCGTTGGCATCCCCCTCGCCTCGGAGGGACTGGGCCTTGCGTCGCGCCTCGGAAAGCATGATGGAGCGCTCCTTCTCCGCTTTTGCCCGGAGCTCCTCAGCCCTTTCCCGTCCTTCGGAGCGGTACTGACGAGCCTGTTGCTGCCGCTCGGAGCGCATGCGCTCGAATATGGCCTTCTGGTTCTCCTTCGGCAGATCGGTCCGCTTGATCCGCACATCGATCAGCTTGATCCCGAAACGATTCAGCTCCTTCTCGGCCTGTTCCGACACATTGCGCATAATCTCGTTGCGCTTGGTGGTCACAATCTCGTTGAGGGTATGTCTGCCCAGGGCCACGCGGAGCTGGGAATAGACGATGTCTGCCAGCCTGGAGATTCCCCCTTCCACGGTTCTGGCGGTGCGGTAAAAGGCAAGGGGCTCCTCGATGCGCCATCTGGCGTAATTGTCAACCACCAGGGCCTTTTTCTCCTTGGTCACCACCTCCTTGGGCCGAGCGTCGTACTCCAGAATGCGGTGGTCGAAGACCACGGCATTCTGGATCAAGGGCATCTTGAAGTGCAATCCGGGGGGTACGTTTTCCTTCACCGGATCGCCCATCTGCAATAGCAGGCCCCGCTCGGTCTCGTCCACGATATAAAAGCTCTGGGAGATCCCCAGCACCAGGAGCAGCAGAATCACCACTCCGGCTACTGGCGAAAATTTCGCCTGGGCCATATCTATTCGCCTCCCGATCCTTGCTTGGACCCCGTCCGGCTCTGAAGCGGCCGCTCCGTACCCTGGAGCTGATTCAGGGGAAGATAGGGGACCATGTTTTCCGAGGCGCTGTCGGTCAGGACCGTCTTTTGTTGCACACTGCCAAACACATCCTGCATGGCCTCAAGATAGAGCCGCTTGCGGGTGATGCGCTCCGCCTTGCGGTATTCGGCCAGGAGCTTGTCGAATCGGGCCGCCTCGCCCCGGGCTCGACGGACCTTGGTTGCCTTGTACGCCTCGGCCTGGTTGAGGATGCTGGCGACATGGCCGCGCGCCTCGGGTATGATCTTGTTGCGGTAGGCCTGCGCCTTGTTGATCAGGGTGCTCTTGTCCTCGCGCGCGCTGGCCACGTCCTTGAAGGCGTCCCTGACCTGGTCCGGGGGGTGCACGTCCTGCATCTTGACCGAGGAGACCTGGATCCCGCTGTTATAGCTGTCCAGTATGCGCTGCAAAAGCTCCTGGCAATCGTTCTGGATCTCGAACTTCTGCGTGGTCAGGATATCCCCGATCTCGCTGCTGCCCACCACATCGCGCATGGAGGCCTCGGCCGCCTCCTTGACAGTGTTCCGTGGCCCGCTGATCTGAAACAGATACTTCACGGCGTCCTTGATGGTATACTGCACGGTGTACTGCACATTGACCAGATTCTCGTCTTCGGTGAGCATGAGCGATTCCTTGGGCACCTTGCGGAAGTTGGACTTGACCAGCTCCGAGCTGTCCTCCGGCATCCGGAACCCGATCTCGATGCGGCGGACCGTGGTCACGCTGGGGGTCTGAACGGTCTCCACGGGATAGGGCAGATGGTAGTGCGGGCCGGACTGCACCGTACGGGAATAGGCCCCGAACCGTTTGACCACGCCCACTTCGTCGGGGTCCACGAAATAGATCCCGGTGGCGAGCCACACAATAAGGATAATCCCCAGGATGATCAGCACCCCGGAGAGCCGCAGGCCGGAAAGCTGGCTCAATTTGCGCTTGAGCTCCTCCCAGTCCGGAGACGGCCTCCCGCCGCCACCACCATCGCCGCCTTGCCTGTTGCGACGCTGTTGTTGGAGTCGATCCCAATCCCAGTTCATATGTCCTTACCCTGGTTCCGTATCACCGCCGCATTCGCGGCACATTCGGATCGCCCTCGCTAGCGGAAACGACATCCTTGGCTTCCGCTGTGAGGAACCCGCATCGGCCGCCTATCCACACACTTGGATACCGGCCCAATGAACATGGCACAGTATCCCAGAGGCGAGCCGCGGTCAAGGAGATCCCCAAAATCCCGGCCTGTTTACCTTGCACCAGTCCCCATCCTGTGTAACATTTTCTAAAGAAGGGAATGTGCGGGCACACACGGTCTTATCCTTGTGGGAGAACCTCCTAACAATTTATGAGCGAAATGGGCCTGTCGGATAACAGCAAAAGGAGCGGCATATGGCGAGATTCAATCCGGACTGCTTTCGGGCCTACGACATACGCGGCCTTGTGGATGAGGATTTCGATTCACAGAGCGTGGAGGATCTGGGCCGCGCCTGCGGCACCTATTTCCGGCAGCACGGCCTGACCCGCGCGGTTGTGGGCCGAGACAACCGACACAGCTCCACGGAATACCAGGCCAGTATCGTCCGGGGACTCGCGGACACCGGCGTGGACGCCGTGATGCTCCCCATGGTGCCCACACCGGTATTCTACTACGCGGTGAGCAGCCTGGGCTGCCAAGCCGGGGTCATGATCACCGCCAGTCACAACCCCTCGGAGTACAACGGCTTCAAGGTGTGGGCCGGAGAGGACACCATCCATACCCATGAGCTGCAAAAGATCCGGCAGATCCTGGAAAACGGCGAATTCGAGACCGGTCAGGGCGTGGCCAGCGAGCTCGATCCCATCGAGGAGTATCTCCAGGAAATCACCGCGGGAATCCGGGTCCGGGAACCGGTCCGCGTCGTGGTGGACGGCGGCAACGGCAGCTCCGGCAACGTCTGCACCTCGCTCCTGGAGCGCATCGGCGCAGAGGTCATCCCCATCTACTGCGAGCCGGACCCCGATTTTCCCAATCACCATCCCGATCCGACAGTCATGGAGAACATCCGCGACCTGCGGCAGGCGGTTCTGGACAACGGCGCACACGCCGGCATCGGCTTGGACGGGGACGGCGACCGCATCGGCGTGGTCGACGAGCGGGCCGGGGTGCTCTACGGAGACCAGTTGCTCGCTATCTTTGCCAGGGACATGCTCCGCCATCACCCCGGAGCTTACGTCATCGGCGAAGTCAAGTGCTCCCATCTGCTGTTCAAGGACATCGAGGAGCACGGCGGACAGTCCATCATGTGGAAGACGGGCCACTCCCTGATCAAGGACAAGATGCGCCAGGTCGGGGCCAAGCTTGCCGGCGAGATGAGCGGGCACATGTTCTTCGCGGACCGCTACTACGGCTTCGACGACGCCCTTTACGCCGCCGCCCGCCTCACCGAAATCATGAGCCTGGATGTGGCCGAGCCCTTGAGCGGATACCTGTCGAATTGGCCCGAAACCCACAACACTCCGGAAATCCGTCTGGAATGCCCGGACAGCATCAAATTCCGGGTCGTGGACAAGGCAGTGGAATACTACAAAGGGCTTTCCGGTGACTTCGAGGTCCTGGATGTGGACGGTGTGCGGATCAATTTCCCGGACGGATGGGGCCTGGTTCGCGCCTCCAACACCCAGGCCGTGCTCGTCATGCGCTTCGAGGCGGAAACGGAAGACCGGCTCCGGGAGATCCGGGAATTCTTTGAAAGCCCGCTGCAGGGATGGATCGAAGAGCTGGGCGGATAGCCGGGCCCTTCACCCATTCGGCGAACGGGACCACCCCAGAGCTCGGGAGCAACCCTGCAGCTATTCGCCGAATGGGTGAAGGGTTGATCCCGACCCCGGGGATGGTCTAGGACACCCCAGGAAAGGCCCTGCCGCGCATAGCGCCGCTGATCTCCGACACCCCGAAACAGGATCGACACATCATGCCCGCTTCCAAGCAAAAATCGCAAGTGACCATCTATACCGACGGGGCCTGCCAGGGTAATCCCGGGCCGGGCGGATGGGCCGCCCTGATCAAATCCGGCGACGACTGTCGCGAAATCTCCGGCGGGTATCGCAGGACCACGAACAACCGGATGGAAATCCTCGCCCTGGTCCAGGCGCTCAGCCATCTGCAAGCCCCCAGCAGAGTCGAGGCGTACACGGATTCCCGCTATCTCAACGACGCCCTGAACAAAGGGTGGCTCAGGGGATGGGTCAAAAACGGCTGGCGAACCGCCTCCAAAAAGCCGGTCAAGAACCGTGATCTCTGGGAGGCGCTTCTCGAACAGCTCGAGCGCCACCAGGTGGACCTCAACTGGACCAGGGCCCACAGCGGTCAGAAGGAGAACGAGCGCTGCGACTATTTGGCCAAGCTCCAGGCCCAAAAAAAGGATCTCCCCGTGGACACGGGGATGGAATCCTCCTGACGCCACTGTTCAAAGAGGGATATATGAGCGACGCACCTCTGGAAGAAATCCAGGAGCGGATCGGCTATCGGTTCCGGGACGGGAATCTCCTGCAAACCGCGCTGATCCACAGCTCCTACGCCAATGAATACAACAACAATCTCCAGCACAACGAGCGCCTCGAATTTCTGGGCGACGCCGTGCTGGAGCTCATCATCTCCGAGGCATTGTACACGAAGTATCCCCAGACCCGCGAAGGGGACCTGACCCGCATGCGAGCACGCCTGGTCAGCGAACCCGCCCTGGCGGACATGGGCCGCAGGCTCGGGCTCCAGGACCATCTCTATCTGGGCCGCGGCGAGGAGAACCAGGGCGGGCGGGAACGCGACGCCATCCTGTGCGACGCCGTGGAATCCATCCTTGGGGCCGTCTTCCTGGACAGCGGATTCGAGAAGGTCAAACAGGTCATACTCCGGCTCTTCGCGGATATGTGGCCCAACCACATCCGGGCCCAGCCCAGGAAGGACGCCAAGAGCAAACTCCAGGAGATTACCCAGAAGGAGTATCAGGAGCGACCCAAATACTTCCTGGTGGACAGCTTCGGTCCGGAGCACGCCAAGACCTATCGTGTGGAGCTCACGCTCCCCGACGGGAGCACCCGCACCGCGGAGGCCTCGAGCCTGAAAAAGGCGGAGCAGCTCGCCGCGGAGAAGGCCCTGCTGGATCTGCAGGACCCGGAGGAGGGTTAGCGTCGAAGCTCCGTCCTTCTCTCATCACCTTCCCGGGAGAGGGAAAAAAGACGTATCGCAAACGGGCGGCCTCCGGCCGCTCACCCCCTCACTCTCCGTGATCCTCCCCGTCCGTGTTCGAGCTGGCATCCTCCAGACCGGCCACCACCTCTTCCACCTCGTCGATAACCCGGCCCGGTGTGGATGCCCCGGCGGTCAAGCCCACCGCGTCACAGGCCCTGATCCGTTCCAGCGGCAGCTCCGAGGCCTCCTCCACGTGAACACAGGGTTTGCCCTGCGAAGCGGCCACCTGGGCCAATCGCCGCGTATTGCCGCTGCTGCGCCCCCCGACCACGATCATCAGATCGACCTGTTCGGTAATATCCCAGGCCTCCTGCTGCCTCTGCCTGGTCGTATCGCAAATGGTGTCCAGAACGGGGAGATCGCCGCTCAGGCGTGCGCTGAGGATCTCGTGGATTCGCGTGTACTCCGAGCGATCCTGGGTGGTTTGCGCGGCCAGCACATAGGCCCTGCCCTCGGCGAGGCGTCCGGACAACTCCGATATGTCCTGGAAGACCATGGTCTCGCTCTGGGCGTAGCTCACCAGGCCCACGACCTCCGGATGATCGGGCTCACCGTAGAGCAGCAGATTCCGGTCCTGGGTGTGGGATTCGATGAGCTTCTGGGCCTTCTTCACCTTGGGGCAGGTCGCGTCCACAAGGCGAACCCCGTGGCGCCGCAATGTGCGGCGAACATGCCTGGGGACGCCGTGGGCCCGGATGACGACGCTGCAACCGGAGGGCGCCTTTTCCGGATCCTCGAGCTGGGAGACCCCCCTTTCCGCGTAATCGGCCAGCACCTGAGGGTTGTGGATGATCGGCCCCAGGGTGTAGATCGCCCTCGCCTGATCCGCCCCTTCCGAGAGCTGGCGCTCCAGCTTCTTCAGGGCGAGATCCACACCCATACAGAAACCCGCTGTTGCGGCTCGTATGACTTTCGGCATCTTCGTCTCCCTCAGGGGATGTTCCGTGAGCCCATCAAAATCATGGTTCATCCGGTACACGCGTAATTGTCAGTTTTTTTAACCGCCAAGACGCCAAGAACGCCAAGGAAAGATTTTTTGCTTTGCGGGGCTCCCGCAAAGCAAAACCTGAGCCTTCGATTTCGCAGTTATCAAAACACCAAGAACGTCATTGATCCCAGCCTTAGCGTTTCTTCCTTGGCGCCCTTCGCGCCTTGGCGGTTTCCATTCTTCAGAACCATGTAAGCTTGTACCGGAAGAGCCCAAATCATCGGGCTATTCGCGAGCCAGTCCCTCCAGGAGGGATTCGATCTCCTCCCAGGAGGAAGCCCGCACCAAGCGGCTCCGGACCGCGCTCGCACCGGGGAAGCCCTTCAGATATCTGGGCAGGATGGTCCGCATCTTGAGCAGATTCTTGCGGCTGTCCGCATAGCGCCGGCACAGATGGACATGGCGATGGGCGACCTCCAGGCGGTCGGCATTGTCCGTTCCGGCGGAGCGGTCCCCGCCGTCGTCCACCATGCGATGATGGTCCCGGAAAACAGCCGGGTTGGCCATGGCCCCGCGGGCATACATCACCCCGTCCGCCGAGGACCCGGCGAGACAGTCCCTCCCGTCAGCCGCTGTGTGCAAATCCCCGCTCGCCAGGAGCGGCACTTCCGGGACCTGTTCCCGCAGCAGCGGGAGATGGCTCCAGTCCGCATTCCCGGAGAGTCCCTGCCCCGCGGAACGCGGATGCAGGCCGACCCAGCCCAGCCCGAGGCCGTCCAGCCTCGATGCAGCCCTGGACACGAATTCAGCTGCCCTCCATCCGGAGCGAATCTTGACGCCCACACGGCCTTCTCCGGCAACAGCCACCATCTCCTGCAGGATTTCCGCCATTCTGCCGCTATCCTGAAGCAGGGCCGCCCCCGCCCCGGTCTTGACCACCTTTTTCACCGGACAGCCGGCGTTGAGATCGAAATAACGGGCTCCCCAGTGGCGGAGACGCAGCACAGCCTCCCGAATAAAATCGATCTCCGCTCCGAAGACCTGGACCACCAAGGGACTGTCCTCGGGCACGCGGGGAATGCTGCGGACCAGATCCCAGCTCCCCTCCCCGCCGTAGACCAGGCCCTTGGCGCTGACCATCTCCGTGCAGGCCACCGCGGCCCCGTATTCCCGGCAGAGCATGCGGAAGGGAAGATCGGAGAACCCGGCCAACGGCGCCAACCAGGGCTTGTCCGGAGCGACAGGAGGAGCGGTGTCGCTGGGGATGCTCATAGGCTCCTTTATACTGCAAGTGGCGACTGGTGAAACCAGACGTCAGACATCGAACATCAGATGTCAGCACCAAGAACCGGAATCCGAAAACACGGCACCCAGTACCCACTCATTGGCGTTTCCTTTCTGTTCAAACTGGACGTCCAGACCCAACAGTGGAGCTTGTAACCGGTAACTGGTGAAGCCCTGACGTCAGAATTCCGACATTGAAGGCCGGATCAAAGAAGGAATCTCTAATCCGGTGGCTCAGCTCATGGCCTATTCAGCGAAAAAACCTGAACGTAGAACGGGGAACTGGGAACGGGGAACGGGGAACGCAGCACCTCGTCCAGCCCGGCGGTGGAACTTATCAGCTCGGGGTATCCTGTTCCATCTGCCATCTGGTCAGGGCGCTGTAAATGTTTTTCTTGATGCGCTTGTCCCCGCCGCTCAACTCCTCGAGCCATTGCGAGACCTCTGTGCGCTTGGTGGTGTCCTTGGAGGGGCAGGGGTTGCTCCAGACGGGAAGTCCCCACTCCCGGACGGCCTTGCGGATCTCCTTTTTCTGCAACAGCAGCAGTGGCCGGATGAGCTGGAACTCTCCCCCGAAAAAGCTCTCCTTGCCGAACATCCCCTCGACCCGCCCGGAGTAGGCCAGATTGAGGAAAAAGTTCTGGGCCAGGTCGTCCGCGTTGTGCCCCAGGGCGATATGGGTCAGGCCGTAATGCTTGACCAGTTTGAAAAGCCGCTTGCGGCGCCGCCAGCTGCAGAAAAAACAGGCGGAGCGTTTTCTGTTCTCCGAGCTGTGGGCCCTGGGACCCATGTCGCACACCTCGAGATGGCCGGCCATACCGTTTTCCGTGAGCCACTGACGCAGGGGCCAATGGTTGTCCGGCTCAAAGCCGGGATTGACGTGGATGGCCATCAGCTCCACGGAAAATGGGAGACGCATGCGGTGCAGGAGCATGATCTGCAGGAGCAGAAAACTGTCCACTCCTCCGGAAACGGCAATTCCAATCCTGGCACCGGGCCAGAGCATCCCGGTGCGGTACATCATTTTGCCCGCCTTGGACAGGCATGCCTTCTGCGTATAGGAAAGCTTTTTTCTGCGTGCCATTCCTGTTGCGATTCCTCCCACCTATTGACGACTTTCGCGCCTGTGTTTATATGTTTTCTTTGCGCAGCGGATCATGCCCGTCGACCCCACAGACAGCTTCGCTCCAATCGCTGCCGACTCACACCATAAGCCAAGGGATGCAATCCGGCCAGACCAGTGTCGGCCCCGGATGACCCCCCTGAAGCACATTTTCCTAAACCCCAGCCGTTGTCCCTGTCAACGCGGACAGGGCCGGCTGCCCGCACACAAAAATCCCTTCCGGCGGCGTAACCGCCGCCGGGAAATGAACCGAGGGAGGATCACATGGCCCGAATCACTGTGGAAGACGCCCTGAGCCAGATCAACAACCGCTTCGTCGTTGCCCAGTTGGCCTTTCAGCGCGTCAAGATGTATCGCCAAGGATACAAGCCGTTGGTCGAGTCGAACAACAAGGAAGTGGTCACAGCCCTGCGGGAAATCGCAGGCGGAAAAGTCGAATTGAAGCAGTCTATTCCCGAGGTGGGAATCAACCTGAAAGAAGACTAGTCATCCCCTCGCCTGTGCCACGCCCGCTCCGACGTAAAACTTTTTTTCCGGGCGTGCGCTATCAGCCTGCAACTGCCGTCATACAGCTTTTACGACCCCGGTGGAGCACCGTTCACCCGACATCACAGGCAACCCCCTCCACCGCACCAAACATCAAAAATCATTTTGACCGAGGACCAATCACCTATGGCCAAGCGCGACTACTACGAAATACTCGGCGTTTCACGCCAAGCCAGCGGAGAGGAGATCAAAAAGGCGTATCGCAAGATCGCCTTCGAGAACCATCCTGACCGCAATCCCGACAATCCCGAAGCCGAACAGGTCCTCAAAGAGGCCTCCGAGGCCTATGAAGTCTTGAGCGACCCCCAAAAGCGAGAATCCTACGACCGATTCGGCCATGACGGCATGAACGGCTCGCAGTTCGGAGGGTACGGCTCTACAGAGGACATCTTCAGCACCTTCAGCGACATCTTCGACAGCTTCTTCGGCTTCAGCGGATCCCGGGGCCGCGGAGGCCCCAGGCCTCAACAGGGCGCGGACCTGCGCTACAACCTGTCCATTTCCTTCGAGGAAGCGGTCACGGGGACCGAGGTAGAGCTGCAGATCCCCAAGGAGGAGACCTGCGAGGAATGTGACGGGTCCGGCTCGGAACCGGGGCATTCCCCGGAGACCTGTAAGCACTGCGGCGGTCAGGGACAGGTTGTGCAAAAGCAGGGCCTGTTCCGCATTGCCACTCCATGCCCCGTGTGCAGGGGCGAGGGCCGTGTTGTGAGCCACCCCTGCAAGCAATGCAAGGGCAAGGGCGCGGTCCATCAGACCAAGAATCTCAATGTGACCATTCCCGCCGGGGTGGATCACGGCAACCACCTCCGCCTCCAGGGCGAGGGCGAGGCCGGGACCCACGGCGGCCCCAACGGGGACCTCTACGTGGTCATCTACGTTGAGGAGCACTCCCAGTTCACCAGAAAGGGGCAGGACCTGCACACCGAGGTGGAGCTCTCCTTTCCCCAGGCCGCCCTGGGCGACAAGATCGAGGTGCCCACCCTGCAGGACAGCGTCAACCTGGAGATCACCAAGGGGACGCAGAGCGGTCAATCCTTTCGGCTCAAGGGGTTGGGCGTGCCCTATGTGAACAGCAACAAGACGGGCAACCTCATCGTTCACGTCAAGGTCAACACCCCCACGCATCTGACCAAGCGGCAGGAGGAGTTGCTCCAGGAATTCTCCGAGCTCGAGGAGCAGAAGGGGGTGAACAAGGTGAAATCCTTCTTCAAGCGGGCCATGGGCGAGCATGAATAAGGATCTGAGCCACCTGCACGAGGACGGCTCGGTGCGCATGGTGAACGTCGGCGACAAACCGGACACCGAGCGCAGGGCCGTCTTCCAGAGCAGAATCCGTATGGGCCGTGAGGCCTTCGAGCAACTGGAGCGGAAGGCCCTGCCCAAGGGCGACGCCCTGAACACGGCACGCATCGCCGGCATCCAGGCCGCAAAACGGACTGCTCACCTCATCCCCCTGTGTCATCCCGTATTCGTCAGCCACATCGAGGTCCGGTTCGAGCTGGAGCGGGATACGCACTCCGTGCGTATCGAGGCCGAAGCTCGGACCGTCTCCGGAACCGGCGTTGAGATGGAGGCCCTTGTCGCGGCCCAGACAGCCGCCATGACTCTTTACGACATGGGCAAGGCCGTGGAACGGAACATGGTCATCGACGGCTGCCGGCTCCTGCACAAATCCGGCGGCAAGACCGACGAAAGCGGTTCCTAGCTTCCGATCGCATCGTGGCACGGAACCTGTCCCCGCCCATCCTTGGACACAGGTTCCGTGCCACGATGGCCTACTTGGCCTATTTCCATCGGCAAACCAGCACATCAAAAAAGAGCCGCCCCATAAATGGGACGGCTCAATTTTTTTCGACACCGCGAGCGCGGCATCGGCATTTTCCGTTTCAGGGATGTGTAGGCCCCGATGTCCGGGACCTGTCGGAGGTTTCTATTGGCGCGGCTTGGCTTCGTTGACCTTGAGCGTACGCCCGCTGAACTTGGATCCGTCCAACTCGCTCATGGCTTCATCGGCCTGATCCTGGCTCATTTCCACGAAGCCGAAGCCTCTTGATTTTCCCGTCTCCCTGTCCCGAACCACGTTGACATCGCCAACGTCACCGTACTGGGAAAACAGATCCCTGACATCGTCCTCGGACGAGGAATAAGGCAAATTGCCTACATACATCCTCTTCATGGAACCTCACTCCCTTTCACTATGCTTTGAACTCCTTCCGCCCGCCTCTAGCGGAAACCTAATCGGGGATTATTCGCGGTTCAAGGAGGATTGTCAAGAAGAAAAATGCAATTTATAAGCACTCGAACAGCAGGGTCTACACCCATTTTTTTCGGGAAATGAATCCTTTTTCCGGAACGACCCTCCGCCGAGCCGGAAACCTGTATCCTCGAGGCAGACACGCAGGTCTTCATCATGAGTACGAGCCGAGACCATCCCTTAAGGCGCACTCAGCGCCGAGCCACTCGCACCCTGAACCTGGGCGGGGTCCACATCGGGTCCGATCAGCCGGTGCGGGTGCAGAGCATGGCCAACACGGATACTCGCGACATGGAGGCCACTCTGCGCCAGATCCGGTCCCTTGCGGACACCGGATGCGAGATCGTGCGCCTGGCGGTCCCGGATAGCGAAGCGGCCCGCGCCCTGCACGCCATCCGGTCCGGCACGGCGGTTCCCCTGGTCGCGGACATCCATTTCGATCACAAGCTCGCCCTTTCCGCCCTGGAGGCCGGGATGGACGGCTTGCGCATCAATCCGGGCAACATCGGCACCGAAAATGCGGTGAACCGGGTCGTGGATGGGGCCAAGGACGCGGGAACCCCCATTCGCATCGGCGTCAACAGCGGCTCCGTGGAAAAGGATCTTGCCCGCAAGCACGGCGGCCCCACGCCCCGGGCGCTCGTGGAAAGCGCGCTGCGCCACGTGGACCTGCTCGAACAGCGCGAATTCCACGATATCAAAATTTCCCTCAAGTCCTCCTCTGTGCCCCAGACCGTCGCCGCATACCAGCTTTTGGCCCAGCAGACCGAATATCCCCTCCACATCGGCATCACCGAAGCCGGCACCCTGCTCAAGGGAAGCGTCAAGAGCGGTATCGGGCTGGGGATTTTACTCTACGAAGGCATCGGGGATACACTCCGGGTTTCCCTCACTGGAGACCCCGAGGACGAGGTCCTGGTGGCCTGGCAGATCCTCGGGGCCCTGAATCTGCGGCAACGGGGCCCGGATATCGTCTCCTGCCCCACCTGCGGCCGCACCGAGATCGACCTTCTGAATCTGGCCAGGCAGGTGGAGAAACATTTGCAATCCGTTACCGAGACCTTTACCGTGGCCGTCATGGGCTGCCCGGTAAACGGGCCCGGTGAGGCCGCGGAGGCGGATATCGGCATTGCCGGCGGCAAGGACTGCGGAATCATTTTCCGCAAAGGCGGCGTGATCCGCAAGGTCTCCGGAGACGAAAATCTCTTTCCCGAGTTCTGTCGGGAACTGGACCGTTTCCTTGCCCACCTGCGAGGACAAACCACGGAAAGCGACGAGGACGAGCCATGCGACTGAGTCAGTACTATGTCCCCACTCTGAGGGAAGACCCCTCCGAAGCCGACGTGATCAGCCACAAGCTCCTTCTGCGTGCCGGCATGATCCGCAAGCTCACTTCCGGATTGTATTCCTTCCTGCCCCACGGCTTCAGGGCCCTGAACAAGATCAACGCCATCGTCCGCCGCGAAATGGAGGAGGCGGGCTGCCAGGAGGTCCTGCTTCCCTTCGTTCAGCCGGCCGACCTGTGGCAGGAGACCGGCCGCTGGGACCTCTACGGCAGGGAGCTGCTCCGGCTCAAGGACCGCCACCAGCGCGACTACTGTCTGGGCCCCACCCACGAGGAGGTCATCACCGACCTTGTCCGGGACGAAGTGCGCTCCTACCGGCAGTTACCCATCAACCTCTACCAGATCCAGACCAAGTTCCGGGACGAGGTCCGCCCCCGCTTTGGGCTGATGCGCTGCCGGGAATTCATCATGAAGGACGGCTATTCCTTCGACCGCGACGAGGAGGAGAACGAGGAGAGCTACCGCACCATGCAGCGGGCCTACGAACGAATCTTCTCCGGACTGGGCCTGTCCTTTCGGGCGGTGGAGGCGGATTCCGGAGCCATCGGCGGAAGCGTGTCCCACGAGTTCATGGTCCTTGCCGACACCGGCGAGGACAGCCTGGTTCTCTGCACGGCCTGCGGCTACGCGGCGAATCTGGAAAAGGCGGAAGTCCCTGCCCCGCAACACGGAAATCCCGGGGACACGCAGTGCCCGGACCCCGAGCTGGTGGACACCCCGGGCATGCACACGGTGCGCGACGTGGCCGCCTATCTGGATGTGCCCCACGGTCGCGTGCTCAAAACCCTCCTCTACAAAGGGGAGGGCACCTCTGTAGCAGCCCTGGTTCCCGGAGACCGGGAAATCAACGAGACCAAGCTGGCCAACCACCTGGGCCTGCAGGAGCTGGAGCTGGCGGACGCCGAGGCCGTGCGCGGCTGGAGCGGAGCGGATGTCGGATTTTCCGGGCCCATGGGCCTCAAGGTGGATCGCATGGTCGCGGACTATAGTCTCCTGGCCGGCACGGACTGGGTCTGCGGGGCCAACCAAAACGACGCCCATTACTGCCACCTGCATCTGAACCGGGACACCTCGGTGGAGGAATACGCGGACATCGCCACTGTCTGCGAAGGCGACTCCTGCCCCAAATGCCGCGATGAAATCAGCTTCAAGAGGGGCATCGAGGTGGGCCACGTCTTCAAGCTGGGGACCAAGTACAGCGAGGCCATGAACGCTACCTACCTGGACCGGGAGGGACGTGAGCGCCATATCCTCATGGGCTGCTACGGCATCGGGGTTACGCGCCTTTTGGCCGCGGCCATCGAGCAGAACCACGACGAGGACGGCTGTTTTTTCCCTCCGCCCATAGCGCCCTTTGAACTCGAGCTCATCCATCTCGCCCCGCAGGACGAGACCCTGGCCGCAACCGGCGAGGCGCTTCGCTCCGCCATGGAGGGGCTGGGTGCGGACGTGCTCGTTGACGACCGCGATGAGCGGCCCGGAGTCAAGTTCAAGGACGCGGATCTGCTCGGCTCCCCCCTGCAGGTTATTGTGGGGAAGAAGGGCTATGATCAGGGTGTTGTCGAGGTGAAGGACCGCAAGTCCGGAGAGCGGGCGAGTCTCAGCCTGGACCATTTCTCCGAGGAATTCGCCTCCTGGCGCAACCGCGTGTGGCGACAGATCTGGAATCTGGGGGACTGATCCCGCATGGCCCACATCTATTCCGTGAGCCAGATCACCCAGGCCATCAAGGGAGACCTGGAGGCGCGCTACCCCTTTCTCTGGGTGCAGGGCCAGATCGGGACCCTGTCCCGACCCGGATCGGGCCACATTTACTTCACCCTCAAGGACCGGGAGGCCAGCCTGAATGTGGCCTGGTTCAAGTCCAGCCAGAGCCGTTCCGGAATCGACCCCAGGGCCCTGGAAACCGGGGCCGAGGTGATCTGCGCCGGCCGCATGAATATCTATCCCCCGCGGGGCGTATACCAGCTCATCGCCGAGCTGGTGGAGGACCGCGGCGTGGGCGGCCTGCAGCTGCAGTTCGAGGCGCTCAAGCGCAAGCTTGCGGAGCAGGGCTATTTCGCCCCGGAGAACAAGCAGTCTCTTCCCGGGCACCCCAGTCGCGTCGCCGTGGTCACGGCCGCGGAATCCGCAGCCCTGCACGATTTTCTGCGCCTGGCCCGCCGCAGGGGATGGCCCGGGGAAATTCGAATCCATCCCACTCCGGTGCAGGGCGACGCCGCCCCGGACAGCGTAGCCCGGACCCTGGACGAAGTGAACCGTCTCGGCTGGGCCCAGATCATTGTCCTCATCCGGGGAGGCGGTTCCCTCGAGGACCTGTGGACTTTCAACACGGAGACTGTGGCCAAGGCCCTGCACCGCGGCACCATCCCCGTGGTGAGCGGCATCGGCCACGAGGTGGACCTCTCCATAGCGGACATGGTGGCGGACGTCCGCGCCTCCACTCCGAGCCATGCCGCGCAGCTGATCTGGCCGGAGCGGACGGAGATGATGCAGCAGATCGACGAGGCCGAATCGGCCCTTTATCAGGCCTGGAAAAGCAGATACACTCGTCTCTGTGACGATCTCGAAGGCCTTACCCGGGCCCTCTCCTGGCTTTCCCCCGCCAGGAGGCTCAGGCAGCTTCAACAGACCCTTGAGCTCCGGGAATCGGGACTGCATCGTTCTACGGACTTCCTCCTGCAGACCAAGCGGAACCGGTTGCAGCACCTTGCCGATCGGCTGCAGCGCGTTTTCGGCCCGGACAGCTGGCGTGTCCGCGAACAGGCGATCCGGTCCCTGGAGGACCGTCTGGAGACCGCGGCACGAACCCATCTCCGCGGCAAACGCTACGAGCTGGACCGCGTCGCGGACCGCCTCGAAGCCCTGGACCCTCATCTCCCCCTGAAACGCGGATACAGTTTGGTCACCGTGGAAAGAACCGGCGAGTTCCTAAGAACCGGGGAACAAGTCCAATCCGGTGAAGATGTGAGCATCCGCACCGAACAGGAGGAGATCGCGGCCCGCATCAAATAGTTCCGGGGCGAGGGCCTTTTGGCTTGGGGAGAGAGACGAGCCCTCCTCTGGCGATAAGCGGCTTGTTGGCACTGCCGGAACGATTCATGATCGGAGACTTTTCCCGATTCCACCTCACTGGAACCTTTTTCATTTACAAACCAATTGGTTACACTATCCATGAGTGACGAGCAGAACGGTTTCGAATCCAAAATGGCCCGGTTGAAGGAGATTGTGACCAAGCTGGAGCAGCAGGACCTGCCCCTGGAAGACGGTGTGGCCCTTTTCCAGGAGGGAAGCAAACTGGCTCGGGAGTGCCGGAGCCATCTCAGTGAAGCGGAACACCGGGTCCGGCTGTACACCCAGGCCGGACTGGAGGATGTGGATCAGCATCAGGAGCAGGGGACGAATGACCCAGCAGATGATGAAGACAACGCTTGATCGGTACAGGCGGGAAATGGAGGACTACTTCAACGCTGCGCTCCTCCACGCCTCCATCCCCGACCAACTGAGCCAGGCGATGCGCTACAGCCTCATGGCCGGCGGCAAGCGTGTCAGGCCCGTGCTCTGCCTTGTGTGGCACGAGCTCCTCGGTGGGAACCGCGCGGATATTATGGACTTCGCCGCCGCTCTGGAGCTGATCCACACCTATTCCCTGGTCCACGACGACCTGCCGGCAATGGACGACGACGCCTACCGGCGCGGCCAGCCCTCCAATCACGCCCGTTTCGGCGAGCCCATGGCCATATTGGCGGGAGACGGCCTGCTGACAGAGGCCATGCATCTCATGCTCACTCCGGAGCTGCCCCCTTCCAGAGTGGTCAGCGCATGCAGGGAGGTCACCCTTGCCGCCGGACCCAAGGGGATGGTGGGCGGCCAGGTCCTGGACATGGGCTTAAACGGCCCCGCGCCAGAAAACCTGGAACAGCTGAAAACCATGCACGGCATGAAGACCGGGGCCATGCTCAGGGCCGCCTGCACTGGCGGAGCCCTGCTCGCCGGCGCCTCCTCCTCCGATCTGGACCGCGCGGCGAGGTACGGGGAAAACCTGGGGCTCGCCTTTCAGGTTGCCGACGATATCCTGGACATAGAGGGCGACGAGGCCCAGATGGGCAAGCCTGTGGGCAGCGACGAGCGGATGCGGAAGAGCACCTATCCCGGACTCCTCGGTCTGGAGCCGAGCCGGCAAATGGGACAGGATCTCGCCGAACGGGCCGTCGAGGCCATTGACGCCTATTCCGGGAACATGGCCGATTTCCTGGAAGATCTTGCCAGGTACGTGGTCCGCCGGGCCGAATAAATCTGCCGAAAACATTGAAGCAACGAGACGACACAACCATGAAACACGAAGGATCCTCGAGCATCCTGGAGCGTATCAGCGCGCCACAACAGGTGCAAAGCCTCTCCCACTCGGAGATGGAGCAACTCGCCTCGGAGCTGCGCCGGGAAATCATCTCCACGGTCTCGTCCACTGGCGGCCATCTGGCTCCCTCGCTGGGCACCGTGGAGCTCACCCTTGCCCTGCTTCACACCTATGATCCCGGGCACAACAGGATCCTTTGGGATGTGGGCCATCAGTCCTACGCTTACAAAATCCTGACCCGTGGCGTGGAACGCTTCCGGTCCCTGCGTCAGTTCACCGGAATAAGCGGATTTCCCCGCCCCTCGGAGTCCCCGTACGACCACTTTGTTGCCGGACATTCCGGAAACTCCATTTCCTCCGCCCTGGGCATGGCGGTCGCCAGGGACCTGAGCCGCGAGGAGGAACACGTCCTCTCCGTGATTGGGGACGGCTCCATGACCGCGGGCATGGCCTACGAGGGCCTGAACCAGGCCGGGGGCCAGGAGCGCAACATGGTGGTCATCCTCAACGACAACGAGATGTCCATCTCCCAGAACGTCGGCGCGCTTTCCTCGTTTCTGAGCCGGAACCTCTCCCACCACCGTTTCCTCCGCTTCAGGAAGGATCTGAAGAACTGGCTTCAGAACGTACCCGTGATCGGCGGGGACCTGCTCAATTACGCCAAGCGCAGCGAGGAATCCCTGAAGGGCTGCTTCTCACCGGGCGTTCTCTTCGAGGCCTTCAAGTTCAACTACCTGGGGCCCATCGACGGCCACGACGTGCGCCAGCTCACCCGGGTTCTGGAACAGATCCGGCAGATGAGCGGCCCTATCCTTCTGCACACCATGACCACCAAGGGCAAGGGGTACGAACCCGCCGAGTGCGCCCCCTCCCAGTTTCACGGAGTGGGGTGCTTCGAGCCGAGCACGGGAGATGCGCTCAAGAGCCACACGCAAAAGCCCATGAGCTACAGCAAGGTCATGGGCCGCACCCTGTCCGCTCTCGCGGACTCCGAACCGCGACTTGTGGCCATCACCGCGGCCATGCCCGAGGCAACGGGACTGGACGATTTCCAGCAGAGGCATCCGGAACGCTTCTTCGACGTGGGCATCTGCGAGCAGCACGGGGTCACATTCGCCGCGGGGCTGGCCAGCCGGGGCTACCGCCCCGCTGTGTGCATCTACTCCACGTTTCTGCAGCGCTCCTATGACCAGATCGTACACGACGTGTGCCTGCAGAACCTGCCGGTCACCTTCTGCATGGACCGGGCCGGACTGGTCGGCGCGGATGGCCCCACGCACCACGGCGCCTTCGACCTGTCCTATCTGCGGCACATCCCCAACATGACCCTCATGGCCCCCAAGGACGAGGGTGAACTGCAGTGCATGCTCGCCACCTGCCTCACCCTCCATGGTCCGGCCGCGGTTCGCTATCCCCGCGGATGCGGAACCGGGGCCCAGCTGGTCCAGTCGCCCGCTCCCCTGGAGGCCTGCACCGGGGAGTTTCTCCGGGACGGAAGCGAGGTCTGCATCCTGGCGCTGGGCAACACGGTCCAACCCAGCCTGGAAGCGGCAGCGGATCTGGAACAGGAGAGCGACGCGAGCTGCGCGGTGTACAACACCCGTTTCATCAAACCGCTCCCTGAGGAAATAGCGGATATCGGCGCACGCTTCCCCCGCCTGCTCCTGGTGGAGGAAAACGCCCTTGCCGGGGGCTTCGGCTCGGCTGTGCTGGAGTTTCTCGCGGACAGGGATCTTTTGGGGGAGACTACGGTCCGCAGGCTGGGACTGCCGGATCGCTTTGTCGAGCACGGCAGCCCCGAAGAGCTCCTGCATCAGGTGGGATTGGACCGGGAAGGCGTGGCCCGGGCTCTACGCGGGCTCCTCGGAGAGTAATCGCTCGCCTCTCTCGGCGGAACCGGATCAATCCGGCCCGGATCCGGAATCCTCTGGCTCGAGGACGAACACGCTTTCCATGTGCCAGGTCTGGGGGAACATGTCGAAGAGGGCGGTCTCCCGGATGCGCCAGCCCGCCTCCAGGAAGGGGATCAGATCCCGGCAGGTGTTCACCACGTCGCAGGAGACCCAGATCAGCCGCTCAAGGCCCGGCAGATCGCGCAGACTCCGTAGCCTCTTGCCTCCGCCGGCACGCGGGGGATCCAGCACCAGGGCCTGCGGGCCGAAATCGCGGAGCTCGCACGCCGACTCTCGTGCCGCGAGATCCAGTCCCCTGACCCGGACATTGTCCAGACCAATAGCCTCCGCCGCACGCATCGCTCCCTCGGCCGCGCCCTGCTCTCCTTCCAGGGCCAGAACCCTGCCAGCGGATGTGGCACAGGGCAGAGCGAAATTCCCCGCCCCGGCGTAGAGGTCGGCCACCCGGGCAAACCCCGCGGTCCTTTGCTCCACAAAACCCACCAGCTCCCGATTGAGTCGCCAGTTGGCCTGGAAGAAGGAATCCGCTCCGGGCAAAAGCTGCAGGCCGTATTCCGGCAGGGGCAGGATCAGCCGCTCGCTGTCTCCGTCGGCCCGGAGGGCCACGTCTTCCGGGCTCGCCGCGAGGGTCCGCCTTCCGTCGGCCAGATCGGGGCTCATCCGCCGCATTCCCGCCGCCAGTGGGCGGGAAAAGAGAAGGCAATCCGGGCAGCGCACCAGCTCATGACTCCCCAGGGCCTTCAGGTGGGGCGCGCCATCCGCGACCTCGACCTGCCCCCTCCAGCGATAGCGCCAGCCCGCTGGGCTGGGATAGACCGCCGTCCGTTCCGGGGCCTGCCCGGCCCACTTTTTGCCCAGACTGCGACGCATCTCGGAGAGGAAGAGGCCGTGCTTTTGCTCCAGTTGTTCCCGCTGGGGAATATGGCCGAAGCGGCATCCCCCGCAGCGGTCGCTCAAGGAGCAGGGATGGGGCCGCCGTTTCGGGGAGGGCTCCAGGATCTCCACCCACTCGGCTTGCACGTGATCCTTTTTGCTCGCCGTGACCCGTGCCCGGACGCGCTCACCGGGAAACACCCCGGGCTGCAGCAGCACCACCCGCCCGGTGTCCTCCCGGGCCAGGGCGCGCCCCCGCCAGATCAGACGTTCCACATCCAGAACGAGCTCGGACATAGCTCAGCAGCCTCTTAAAAAAGTCCTTAGCACACAGTGCGTTCAAAAATTTCAAGGGTCAAGCGCGAAAAAAGGTCAAGCTCGCAGTTTACCCCGTGAAACCTTCCTTTGTTTCACTGGGGCGTAGCAAGCTCCATAAGAAGTTGAGTCTGGCACCTATTTGTGAAGTCAAGTCAATCAGAGGCCCTTTTGTCACCTCAAATAGGTGCCGGACAACGAAGCACTGGGAAGATTTTGAACGCACTGTCAGGCCTCTGCGGCTGGAAGGTCACGCCTCCGCCGGATCCACCAGACCAGGCCGTACACGACAATCGTATCCAGCCCGGCGATGCCCACCTTGACCGCCCATTGACCCAGAATGAGCGGCACAAGAGGCATCTTTCCGGCGAAAGCGATGCTGATGAAGAGGCAGGAGTCCAGAAACTGCGAGGAAAGCGTGGACAGGTTGTTCCGGAGCCAGAGATGGCGTCCCCCGGTGAGCCGTTTGTAGAAGTGAAAAGCCCAGATGTCGTGGTATTGCCCCACCAGGTAGGCGGCCAGGGAGCCGAGGATGATTCGCGGGGTCATGCCCAGGACCTGCCGGAAGGCCTCCTGCCCTTCCCAAAAGGGGGCCGAGGGCCACCACAGGGCGGCCTGGATGAGCCCCAGGCAGGCCACCAGCGTCACGAAGCCCGAAAAGACCACTTCCCGGGCCCGGTCCCTGCCCCAGACCTCGCTGATCACATCGGTGCAGATAAAGGTGAGGCAATATCCGAGCACCCCTGCGGGCACGGTAATCCCGAAGACGGTCACGATCTTGGCCGCAAGCACGGCCGAGATCACCAGGCTCCCAGTGAACAGACCGCAGAGGAGGATGAAGGCACGGTTTTCCGTCACGTCCCGTTTCATCTCACCCTTGGCAACCTCTTGGGAAACGTTTGATTCCAACTGGCAACTCGTGACTGGTGTATCCTGATTTGGAGACCGTTAACGGTTCCTTCCGAATGGCGGATGGAAAATATCGGCCCCCGGACCCGCCGACCAACCGATACCCTGATTCACCTTCTCACCAAAACCCTGAACGGGGAACGCAGAACGGGGAACGGAGAACGTACTCACAACTCCCCCTGGACGGCCGTGGTCCTGAAGCCGCCCCGGATGTTGTATTCCGTGGTCACCCGCAGGCTGTCCGTTTCCAGAACGGACCGCAGATCCCGGTATATCCGCAGGGTGGCCTCCTCCTGATAGATGCCCACATCCTTGAAGCTCGTTATATAGTACTTCAGGGACTTGAGCTCGATGCATCTGCCGCCGCGGGGATGGTATTCGATGATCAGGCGGGCCACGTCCGGCAGGCCGCTGAAGGGACAGACCGCAACGAACTCCTCGGTCTCGGTGTGGATGTACTGATCCCTGCCCTCGAAATCCAGGGTCTCCAGGTAGTCGCTTCGTATGTGATCCTGCCCCTTGAAGGGGAAGCGCTCGCCTTCGGCTTCCGGCATATTACTCCTGCTCCCCGGAGGATTGTTTGGCCAGCCGCTGCTGCAGTCCCTTGATCAGGATGGGCCAGGCGATGGTCGCATCGCTGTGCACTTCCGAAAAGCGCCCGCCATCCTGCGGAGAGACGAACTTGCCCCAGGATATCCCCTCCTGGTAAGAGCATCCGGACAACCCGCCCCAGTGATCCGGTTCGGGACAGATGCGCACCCCGTAGTGGAATCTGCGCATTCCCTGCCACTCCACATCACTGACCTTTTGCGTGGTAAGCTCGACAAAGGGTCCCAGCTGCTGGGCCCAGTTCCTGGGCACTCCCCCGCCGATGGTGAATATCCCCAGCTTTTTGGCGGGCATGACCCTGCGGGTGTAGTGAAACAGATCCAGAAAGGGGTTGAACTGGAAGGGGAGCTGGCTCGGATCGGCCTCTTCCCGGGCGAACTCCGGGTTTTGGGAAAGCAGGTTCATGGCCATGTCCAGGGCGAGCTCGGAGTCGGTGAATGCCGGGATGTACACCGCCACATCGTTTTCAAAGGCGCTCTTGAGCACTCCCCTGCCCTCGTAGTTGTGGCTGAGATGCCTCCCCACCGCCTGGCAGACCTTCTGGGAGCATACATGAGGATCCGTCTGCACCAGTTCCTGCAGCGCGGCGGAGAGGACCTTTTCCGCCTCCATGAAATTGCGTTCCGGCTCCAGCGTATCGTAGACCCTGTTCAACCCTTGCCTGCAGAGCCACTGGTCGTCCTCGGCGCCCTCGCTTTCGTATTTGTAGTGCTTCAGACCGATGGACTCGATGAAGCCGTGGGCCATAAGGGCCCCTGTCGAGACCAGGGAGTCGATCCAGCGCTGCTCGATCATGGTGCAGATGACCTTGCTCATCTTGGCCACGGTCATGGCTCCGGACATGGTGGCCACCACATGGCACTCCGGATCCTGGACCATGGCCTGCAGTACATCCAGGGCCTCGCCCAGCTTCCGGCCTCCGAAGGCTGTCTGGGACATGGCCCCGAGCAGCTGGTCCACATCGCCGATCTGATCCGGATCCAGGGCCTGCAGCGACGTCAGCCCCAGCTCGTCCGGATCCGCCATGTGCTCGACTCTACGCGACTGATCCTTCTTATCCATAGCGTCCTTTTCGGGCCCCTGCGTCATACACCCTCACCTCCTCGTTCCGCGCCTGCGAAACAAGCTACCCGGACCCCCCCGGCTCAAGGCAGAAGGCACAGGTCAATATTCTGTTAATGCACTGCACGGCAACGGATTCGGAGACCACTCCGCAGGAGGGGAGGGGGGCGAGCTCGCAAAAGTCCATCCCCACCAGGCGCACATCCGGAAGCAGATGGGTCCACAGGGCCTGCACCCATGCGTAGGGGAGTCCCTTCGGCTCGGGAGTGCCTGTGCCTGGCATGATGGAAGGATCCAGGGCGTCCGCGTCGAAGGAAATGTACACCGGTCTGCTACCCACGAACGCTTTGATCCGCTCCGCCGCCTCCGTCGGAGCGGGAAGGCTGAATCCGAAGAAGGGCAGAATGTCCCTGTCCGTCCGTGATCGAATATATTCGGACTCCTCCCGGCAGAGACTCCTGATGCCCAACTGGACCAGCGGCACACCCCAGTCCCTGAGCCTGGCCATCACGCAGGCGTGGGAATACTGGCTTCCCTGGAATTCAGGCCGCAGATCCGCGTGCGCGTCGAGCTGGAGGACCACCAGATCCGGATATTGCTCCAGATAGGCCATCATGGAGGGCAGGGCTACACTGTGCTCCCCACCCAGGGTGAGCAGGAACTCTTCGCCGCAATCGCAGTGCTGGCGAAGGAGGTGCCGCATCTCCGCCTGCACCCCCGATGGTCCCGAGACCGGAGGCTGAAAAAAGGGCAGGTTCCGAAAATGGAGCCCGTCGGCAAGATCCGCTCCAAGCTCCTCGTCCCAGGTTTCGATCTCGTAGCTCGCCTCAAGGATGGCTTGAGGACCGTTGCGGGTCCCCTTGGCGAAACTGGCCGTCCCCTCGTAGGGCACCGGCCAGACGAGTATCTCCTTGTCCCCGCCATGGGGAAGGTCCAGATAGGAAGCCTGCATGTTTATCGTCCCGCACCCGTTTTGTTCGGATAAAGTGTTTTGTTCCATCTCTCGCCGCTGTCCGCGTACCCCGGATCAGCTTGGCACGAACACCGCCGCGGAGATGGTTGTGGTCCACAGCCCGGCAACACCGCGGGTCACACAGGGAGCTGAGGTGGAATCGATAATCGCGCCGCTCATGAGGTAAATTTCGCGACGCTCGTCGTAATCCTTGTCCGGATCGAAGTCGATCCCCAGAGTGGTGGCCAGCATGGTGGAGGCCAGATCCTCGGCAAAATCCCCGATTTCCTGCTCTTCCGCACCGAAGGCGTGGTGCTCGGAAATATACCCGTAGTGGCTCTCGTCCGCCGGGAAGGCCATTCCCACGGCCGACCCCACGAGCCGGCCCTTCTCGTTGGTGGCGTTCTTGGCCATGACGCAGTAAGTGATCTGTCCCGGATGGAGTTGCTCCACCCCCTCCTCGAGCTCAATAATGCGACACTGGGGCGGAAATATGCTCGATACGTAGACCAGGTTCAGCTTTTCGATCTTGGCGTCCCTCAAGGCCAGCTCGAAGGACTGCAGCTTGTTCTTGTGCCTGCCGATGCCCCTGGTGAAAAACGCCTGGCTCGGTACAAAGGTCATGAGACAATCTCCTGCTCACGGACCGAAACGTGTCGGTCCCCTGCTCTGCGGACTTTTTTGATGAGCTCGTGTGTTACTCCATCTTGGCCTTCCCCCGAAGAAAAGGAGTCCCCAAGCCGTACCCCTTGAGGCGCTGCTTGAAGCTCTCCGCCTCCTCCGGCCCGCCGGTGAATCGGACATGAATCCTGTACCAGGTCACCCCGTCCTTTTGCACCTCGCGGAGATTCACACGCATCCCTTTTTCCTTCAGCTCCCGGACCACTTTCCGGGCCTTGTCCTCTGCCTGGAGCGCCGCCACCTGATAGCGATACTCATAGCGCTCTCCGGCCCGGGCCTGCTGTTCCGTTTGCCGACCATTCCCTTCACTGCGGGACTGCTCGGCTTTCTCTCCCTCCCCGTTTCCAGGGGCCTGCGCCTGTATTTCTCCCTGATCCAGGGAATTGATGAACCCGAGCTCCTCGGCGTGGAGCGGCTCGCCGCGCTGAGCTTGCGGGCTCGGCGTCTGCCCTCTCTCTTGCTGGGGCATGACACGGGACAAAGCCGGAACGAGCGTCTCCGGATAATAGCCGCGCCCGATGATTACGCCGAAAATAAAGGCCCAGACCAAAGCGATCCCGGTCAGAACAAGCGTCGAGATCAAGCCGGACCACCCGAAGGTGAGCGTAAAACGCCTTCCGCCCTGCTTTTTTCCGGACGTGCTCTTTTTCTTCGTTTTCGTCGCGGCCATAGAGCACTCACATCGTTTCCGGAGCCCGCACGCCCAGAAGGGACAGCCCGTTGCGAAGCACCCGGGCGATCCCGCTGAGCAGGGTCAGTCTGGCCCGGCAGAGCTCCCGCTCCTCGTCCTCCGGAATGAGCACAGGATACTTATTGTAGTAGCTGTGGAACGCTCCGGCCAGATCACGCAAGTAAAAGCTCAGGTGATGCGGGGACAGGGTGCGCGCAGCCCCCTGCAGCATCTCCGAAAAGCGATCCAGTCGCTTGAGGATATCCAACTCCTCCTTGGCCTCGAGCCCGCCGAGTGCGGAGGACAAATCCTCCTCCCCGATATAGCCCCTTTCCCGGGCCTTCTTGAATACGGAACAAATGCGGGCGTGGGCGTACTGGACGTAATAGACCGGGTTGTCCATGTTCTGCTTTTTGACCAGGTCCAGGTCAAAGTCCAGGTGGCTGTCGCTCTTGTGGCTCAGAAAGATGAATCTGGCGGCATCCGTTCCCACTTCGCGGCAGACTTCGGCCAGAGAGACGAACTCCCCGGCCCGGGTGGACATGGAAACGTACTCCCCGTCGCGCAGCAGGTTGACCATCTGCACCAGCAACAGCTGCAGGTCGTCCCTGTTCCGGCCCAGGGCCTGGACCGCGGCCTGCATCCGGGGAACATACCCATGGTGGTCCGCTCCCCAGACGTTGATCAGACGGTCGTACCCGCGCGCAAGCTTGTCCGCGTGATAGGCGATATCCGCCGCGAAATAGGTCAGCTCCCCGTCGGACTTGCGCAGTACCCGGTCCTTGTCGTCGCCGTATCGGGTGGTTGCAAACCACAGGGCCCCCTCGCTTTCGTAGATCAGGCCCTGCTCCCGCAGCGAATCGAGCCACCTTTCCACCCCGCATTCTTCGGTGAGGCTGCTCTCGCGGAACCAGATGGCGTGCTCCGCCCCGAACTCCCGCAAATCGGACTGGATCTGCTCCAGAATGCCCTTGAGCCCGAACTCGGCGCATTCCGCCTCGGCCTGCTCCACGGGTGCGTTCAGAAGCTCATTGCCGCGCAGATCGTGCAGCTCTCGGGCCAGATCCCGGATGTATTCCCCCTGATAGCATCCCTGTGGCAGGGGATCCGCGTGCTCTCCGCAAAGCTCTTTGTAGCGGAGAAGGATGCTCCGGCCCAGAAACTGGATCTGGCGCCCGGAATCGTTGACGTAGTATTCCGTGTCCACGTCGTGGCCCGTAAAACGCAGGATCCGGGCCAGGCTGTCCCCCACTGCCGCTCCGCGGCCATGGCCGATGTGCAGAGGGCCAGTGGGATTGGCCGAGACGTACTCCACGAGCACGCGCTCGCCCTCTCCCGAACTGGAGGCGCCGAAGGCGTTTCCCTGCTCGAGGACGTCGGAAAGCACCTGATGCCAAAACTCGGGCTTGAAAAAGAAATTGAGAAATCCCGGTCCCGCGACCTCGACCCGATCCAGATACGGATCACCGGCGACGTGCTCCCTCAGGGACTGGGCAAGATCGCGGGGCTTTTGCCCCCGGGAGGAGGCCAGCACCAGGGCCGTATTGCTGGCCATATCCCCGTGTTCCTCCTCCCTGGGCGGCTCCACCGAGGCTTTTTCGGGCCATTCAAGGCCTTCCCGCTGCAGGGCCCGTTGGAGCAGATCCTGGATATACTGCTTGGCGTGCATTATGTGCTGCGTCTCCCCGCGTCTCTTCTTTCGGAATTATCGCCAACTGCAAGTAGGCTGTTGAAAAAGTCCTTATCAGGCAGGGCGTTCAAAATTTCAAGGTCGTAGTTCACCCCGTGAAACCTTCCTGGGTTTCACGGGGGCGTAGTGAGCCTCCATGAGAGTTTGAATCCGGCACCTATTTGTGAAGCCAAGTCAATCAAGCGCCCTTTGTCACCTCAAATAGGGGCCGGACAACGAAGCAATTGGAAGATTGAGGGCGCCCCGCTAGAGCTTGTCCACGGAGTCGATACACTCCGCGTGCCAGGAGTCGGACTTGCCCAAAATCTGGGGCACCATTTTGGTCAGCACTCCCTTGGGGCCGTATTCAAGCCAGCTCCGGATTCCCCGGTCCCATTGATCCTTTATGAGCTGGCTCCAGAGGACGGGGGAGACGATCTGCCGCTTCAACTGATCCCGGAGGCTTTCCGCGCTTCGCTCGGGTGTTGCGCTCGCGTTCATGTGGATGGGGATTCGGGCGTCGCTCCAGCTCAGCTTATCCATGAATCCCGCGAGCTCCTCTGCGGCCGGTTTCATGAGCGGGGAGTGGAAGGCCCCGCTTACCGGCAGGGGCACGGCGCGTCCGCGTCTCTCCTTGATCAGCTCCACCGCCGCGTCCACGGCGTCGACGGAGCCGCTGATCACCAGCTGCTGGGGCGTATTGTAGTTGGCCACGCACAGCTCGCCGCCGGCTCGGGACTTGGCCTCGGCAACCACCTCTTCCACACTGGCCTGATCCAGCTTCAGGGCGGCGGCCATCTTGCCGGGCTGTTCCGCTCCGGCCTCGGACATGAGGCGGCCGCGCAGGGCCACAAGCTGCAGCACCTCCTCGGGGCCCAGGGCTCCGGAGGCGGCCAAAGCGGGATATTCGCCCACACTGTGTCCCGCCAGATAGTCCGGAGATCCCTTGGAGGAGCAGAGCCACACCCCCAGGCCGACCACGGTCAGGGCGGGCTGCAGATAGCGCGTTTCGGCCATGGCCTCCTGGTCCCCGTCCCAGTAGATATCCCTGAGCTCGGCGCCGGTTATGGACTCAGCCCTGTCCCAGAGCTGCATGACCTCCTTGTTGCCCTCGGCCATGTCCCGGCCCATTCCCTGTTCCTGCGACCCCTGTCCCGGGAACAGGACCGCCCAGGGGGTCGTGTTCGCGTTTGCCTCAGTCATAGATCGCTCCTGTATCCGCCCTTTCGCAATAATTTGGTTTCGTCCGGTTCACGCGTACTTGTCTGTTTTTTTAACCGCCAAGACGCCAAGAACGCCAAGGAAAGATCTTTTGCTTTGCGGGGCCCCCGCAAAGCAAAAAAACTGAGCCTTCGATTTCGCTGTTATCAAAACACCAAGAACGTCAAGGATGAAGCGCAAAGCTTCTTCTTTGACCAAAACAGGGTAGAGGTTTTGGTCAAGGCAGTTTTTCTTTTGCCGTTGCCCCCCTGTTAAACAGGCTTCGCGTTTAACGGGGCAGGCGGCAAAAGAAAATTGATCC
>Ga0207714_1000370_pt1 | contig 31281 bp, 30 predicted proteins | sample PonA232FremontCA_2_FD_187270 | JGI IMG/M metagenome (GOLD analysis project Ga0207714, IMG submission 187270) | Marine sediment microbial community from Fremont, CA, USA - Pond A23 Sediment 2 (SPAdes) | ecosystem: Environmental > Aquatic > Marine > Unclassified | place: USA: Fremont, California...
TAGATCATCCGTGATACCGGTCGAACAGGTTTTCGAAAAATTTGGCCCGCTTGCGTGAAACCGGCAGCTTTGCTTCGATATTTTTCAGGGTGAGTTGGTAGCCACCCACGTTGCCCTCTTTTTTGGTCACCTGTTGGAGGTTGACAATGAAGGCCCGGTGGGTTCGAACCAGGTAAGGAATCTCGGAGAATTGCTGCTCCAGGTTGCTGATGGAGTTGCGAATGGTTTTTTTTACCTCTTTGCCCTCACGAACCAGGTGAAAAATCACGTAGTTGCCTTCCGATTCGGCATACAGAAACTCGGACGGATAGAAACTCAACTTTTCCTTTTTCAGTTTACTCTGGATGGGGATCTTTTTTTCTTCCGGTTGGTGGGTTTGGGTATCTGTTGAGCCCGGTGAAATCACAGGCTGTGTCAGGTATTGATGCACATTGAGTGCGAAGAAAAAAGCAAACGGCAGTATAAAAATCATAAACGACCGAACCAGGGAGTCCATAAATGTGGCCAGGTTCCAACGGTCGGCCGGGGGTTCGATGAGAAAAGCCAAAAAATAAACCACAGTGCCCATGCCGATCATCATCAGCAGGATAGCCGCAAGTTCCCTGGGGAGCGTCCATTTTTTATTGTCCGCAAACCAGGGGATGCGCCTGATCAAAAGGATGAAGCCATACAGAAAAGCCCCGGCAAGGAACGAGTACAGGGCCATCGTCTCGGTATAGGTGAGGTTGTAGCCTTCGTGGCTGTTGAGTGGCCGGTAGAGGATGAGAAAGCCGAAGCAAAATGCGGCAATGATCAGGGAGCCCACCAGGGGATTCCGGATGATGAAGTTTGGCGGGAAACGCTTATTGATCCAGCTGAAGCGGTTCTTTTTCACGGTTTCGTTTTTGAGGTCCTGCCTTCCTTTTGTCTTTGCAAAATAACCATAAATTTTTGAAAATTGACACGATTTTGAGCCGGGTAAGGTAAAGGCTGGTCTGGTTCTGTTTTGTTTCTTGTCTTCGTTGTATTGGACTTCTATATAAAACCTTCAGCCTATGGCACAGTGGACCACCTCATCCGGATATCATTCAACTCGAACGCCGGGGCAAGGTGTATATCATGTCAACGGCCCGGTTTGGAGAGCCTTTTACGACGGTTGCACGCGACACCCTGAAAAAGGAAGAGGGACCCGGCGATGAGGCGTATGCCGGTCTTTTTCTTTGCTCACACAACGATCACGTCTTGTCCTTTGACTGCCAGTATATGGGTCTCAGCGATCATACACAGCATCCCCAAAACCAGTCGCTGATTTATGTTCTTCCGTCCGAAGGAGGTCAACCGGAGAGGGTCACACCCAATGCTCCTTCCTGGTTGCACGGCTGTTGGCCGGACGGAAGCCATATTGCTTTTGTCAGCAATACGGATCGGAACAATTGATCTTTCCTACAACTGCCAGCAAAAAAATCAGAGAAGTGTCATTCTTTGTACTCCAAAGTTTCAGCGCAGGCATGCAATTAAATAAAAAAAGCCATTGCTTTTGCAACTAAATATAGTTACTTTTACGTTATGACTAAAAAAGAAAAATTAATTGCCCGGTTTTTAAGTATGCCAAATGATTTTCATTATAGTGAGGCAGTCAAATTACTGGGTTACTTTAATTTTAAAGAGGTATAAAAAGGGAAGACATCAGGATCCAGAGTAAAATTTGAAAATGATGAAGGAGTCCCGATCATTTTGCATAAGCCACATCCATCGGGAATAATGAAAAAATACCAGTTAAAACAAATTAAGGAGGTATTAGACTTATGAGACATTTAGAATATAAAGGTTACACCGGAAGCATTGAGTACAGCAAAGAAGATGATTTACTGTACGGGAAAGTGCTTGGAATAAGAGGTCTCATATCTTATGAAGGTAAGACAGGCAGAGAGCTTGAAGAAGATTTTAAAGAGGCGATAGATACTTACCTTGAAGACTGCAAACAGCGGGGAGTAGAGCCAGAAAGGGCTTTTAAAGGTAGTTTTAATGTCCGTATATCAGCAAAACTGCACCAAAAAGCTGTCCTATTGGCAATGGAAGAGAAAATGTCGCTGAATAATTTTGTTGCCGAATCCATAAGAGAACGGATTTTTAAAGAAACAGGTAATCAGCATTAACTTTCCAAATCACCCTTACAGCAAGGCAAAAAAATCCGGCCGTCTTAATAAATGAGCTCAAACCACCTGAGCTGCTGCAGAATAGGTGTGAGTTAGTGCAATAAGCTTAAGGATTCATAAGCTTTTAGGAAATTAGTTAGAAGGTTGTTGAGGAATAAAAAAAGGAGCTGCAACCTTCTCTTGCAACTCCTTGTCTTTGAAGCTCCCCAGGTAGGACTTGAACCTATGACCCTCCCGCCTACGGCGGGATGCTCTAACCAGCTGAACAACTGAGGCCGGATAAACATTCAGAAGTCTAGTAAAGGATATTCCGGTTTTTTTAGATGAAGGTTTAGAAATTGCAACGAATTAGCAACAAAAAAAAAGGAGCTGCAACCTTCTCTTGCAACTCCTTGTCTTTGAAGCTCCCCAGGTCAGACTCGAACTGACGACCCCCTGATTAACAGTCAGGTGCTCTAACCAACTGAGCTACTGAGGAATATGTTTTTGTCTGCGTTCGGTAACATCTTGAAAATTTACCGCAGTAACGCCCCAGTTATCCAAAGCCCGTTATCCTTTAACGCGAGGCAAAACTAAAAGCTTTTTCTTAATTTTCCAATACCTGAACGAATTTTTTTGAAGTGAATTGTTTGATTCCCCCTCCAAATCAGGTTTATGTTTTATTAACTACTTTATCTGGCTTCTTCTCAATGCAAAAAAAGCCGCGCCTTTGTGGCGCGGCTCATCTTCCAATCATCGAGGAAGGGGGTCTACTGGGAGGAAAGATCTAAAGTTATGGGGCGATTGGTGTTTTTTCGGCTTTCGACAACTACATCCTGGACCACTTTAACAACCCCCTGAAACTGCCCGTCAAGGGTCTGGGCCAATACCAGGTCGTATGTCATGGGGGCCAGGTAATATAAGTGGTAGCTGTCTTTGTCTCCCACCTTATCGCTGGTGATGGCATTGGGGAAACGCGAGGTTTCGACCTCGGGATCTGCGGCTTCCTGATCTGAGTATGTGCCATCCTCATAGGCGTAGACTACGATCTCGCTGCCGTCGGTTGGCAGGCCTGTTATGCCTCCTGAGATGCTGCCGGCTTCATTATCGGCGATCAGCCTTACAGTGGGCTTAAGGATGTAAAGATCCCCCGAGCCCGATTCTACAATGGATTTTCTAGCATCAAAATCAGCGGTCAGCTCCACCGTACCGTTGGAGGGGACTTTGAAGGCGTGAACCAGCTTGAATCCGGATTGCTCCGCACTGGGAACATACAACGGCTCAGTGGTTCCCCCGTCAAACTCCAGGTAGCAACCCGGATTGGAAGGTGTGCCCTCTCCTCTTATCGGAGCGTTTAAGGTTAACCGGATCTGGTTATACTGCCCGGCATCCATCTCAAAACTGCCCAGTATGGCACTAACACTATCGGTTAATTCCATTAAATTGAAAGTCTTGGGCCCATCAAACTCTTTGAATGTGGCCCAGTCGTTGTTCTGCTTGTGATACTCCAAACCGTTGACCGTAATGTATACTCCGCTCACATTGTCCTGATCAATGGGCGCGTCAGTGATAGAAAGGCTTAGCATACCGGTTTGGCTGGAGTCGTTGTCCTCACACCCGGTAGCAAATGCGAGGATAAACAAGGTTACCGTGTAGATGAAAAATTTGGGTTTCATAGGTGGTTTATTTTAGGAATTGAATTTTTTATCTAAGAGCTGCCTTTATATTAGGATCTTTTTTTTATCTAAGACCTGCCTTTATATTAATATCTTGTTTTTAACTAAGACCTGACTTTATATTAAGATCTTGTTTTTAACTAAGACCTGCCTTTGAATTAAGAATTGAGCCGGTATTAATAGGGCCATCTCTGATGGTCTTATTGTTAATTAAGGCTTAACTTTTAATTAAGACGTTGCTTTTTAATATAAAGTGGGAACCTGTAACGACTTTTTTTAGTTTTTTAAGGAAAATACCCCGCTAAGCGGGGATAGGATTAGGTTTGTTGGACCATACCCCGCTAAGCGGGGGTAGGATTAAAGCGGAGATAGAACAGACCCCGCTAAGCGGGGTAAAAAAGCCGTGCCGCGAGGGGAGTTGCGGCACGGCTTTTCGAGGATTCGGGTGTTCGAGGATACTGGTTTAAAGGGAAGAGAGGTCTATGGGATAACCAGTGTTTTTCTTGCTTTCAACAGTAACGTCCTGGGCAACGCCCAATACCTCTTTGAATTCTCCGTTAACCGATTCGGTTACCACCAGGTCATAGGTCATGGGCGCCAGATAATACAGGTGATAGCAAGTATTTTCGTGCTGGCAGTTTTCATTTTGTCCGGCTATATCCGAGGTAACGGCATTGGGAAACCGTGTTGCTCCCTCGGCAGGGTCTTCAGCCTCGGCTGCTTCATAAGAGTCATTTTCATAAGCATACACCGCGATGCTGCTGCTGTCGGTAGGGATATTGGTAACGGCCCCTGATATGCTGCCGGCTTCATTGTTGGCTACCAGGCGAATGGTGGGTTGCAGGATGTAGCGTTGTTGCACAGGACTGCCCGTGACCCGGACGGATTTTCTGGCGTCAAAATCGGCGGTCACTTCAACCGTTGCATTGGAAGGGACGGTGAATGCACCGGTTGCTTTATATCCACTTTGTCCGCCACTGGGTACAAACATTGGCGCCGTCTGTCCGTCATCAAATTCGATGTAGCAACCCGGGCTGGTTGGCGGACCCTGGCCTTTTTCCGGGGCATCCAGCATGAATCTCAACTGGGTGTATTTGCCGGCTTCCATTTCAAAAGCTCCCATCATCTCACTGAGGCTGTCATTTAATGCCAGCAGGTTGTACTGCTGCGGCCCTTCAAAGCCTTCAAACGTTTTCCAACTGCTGTCCTGCATGTGATACTTGACGCCGGTGATGGTTACCCATACCCCGGTAATTGTGGTATCGTCAATGGGTGCATCGGTCAGAGAAAGCGCCATGGTTCCGGTTTGTGAAGAATCCACTTCTTCTTCCTCACATCCCATAAATGCAGCGAAGGATATGAGCAATGCCGCTAATAATGTGATTTTGGTCTTCATAGTCTTGTGGGTTTTGGATTCGTTTGTTACAAGACGAGGAGATGGGGTTAAAGGTGGGAAAGGAGAGCAAAAAAATTGAATTTTTTTATCTTGAGCTCAGGTTATACCTGATAGCCAGGCTTATATTGACTGAAGAGCTGTAGGTTTCATTAAACCGGGCCGGTAGTGAAGGGGTTCCTTCATATATATTGATCAAGCCGGGGTTGAAACGAACTCCGGCCGAAAAACTATACCTGCTGGTAATCCGGGTGTCCAGTTCATAGCCCACGAGTAGCCCCAGGTTGTAGTTTTTGTAAGCCCCGCGGATGCTTTCCGTTTCGCCGCCGGTATTTTGCCGGGCACTTTTCAGGTATCCGGCATGGGTGCCTAAAATCAGGTGATGGGAGACGGGCAGTTGGAAACTGGAAGATAAAATTTCATAGCGGGCGGCCACATGAAGGGCAGTGTAGTTGAGCTGAATCTGGTTGTTCATTACCTGGCCTTCTATGTATTCCCGGTAATTTTGTCCGGTTTCGCTGGTGATCAGGGCTTCCATCTGCACATCCAGTTTGTCGCTGAGGTTGATGCCCCCTAACAAACCAAAGGATTTTCCTTTTTCCGGGGAAGCCTGGCTGTAGGGAGATTTACGGATGCTGTGGAGGGTTTTGTCACTTAAAAGCCAGGAATTGCCCAGTTCTCCGCTCATGCCTACATAAAAGCGTGTAGGTTGAGGGTTTTCGGATTGCTGGTCTGCCTCTGCCCGTGCATTTTGTTGATTGGGAGCTTTGGCGGTTAGCGGGGTCACTGGTTTGCCGCCACTCAACTGCACATGGACCGGATCGGCTTTGGCAAGGAGTTGGCTTTCTCGGGGAACATTTGTCAGCTTCGTTGTGTGTGTCAATTTTGCCTGATTTTTGTCAGAGGCATTGGTTTTCTGGGTCGGGGTGTTTTTTGTTTTTTGGCCACCAGCAGAAGCAGCTTGTGTGGAGCGGGAGTCCATGGCAAGGGTTTGTTTTTTATCGCTGGCTTCAGTGGTTACCTTATGCTGGAGGTTTCTCTCCCGGGAAGGGTCTGTTTCCTGATCGGTTGAAGCCGTTTGCTTTTGAACCTGTTCCTTTTGAAAGGCTTTTTGTCCTTCTTCTTTGGAAGGCTTTTGCTGTTTGTCGTGTTTCTGGGTTCCTGTTTCCTGTTTTTGGGCCACGTTAGTTTTTTCGCGGGGTTGGAAGGCTGTGTCATCGGCGGAAGGCAAGAATATCTGAAGGGCAAAAAGCAGCAAAGCGGCGGCGGCAATGGCCGTAAAAAGTTCGCGGGTTCGTTTTCTCCAGGACCGGTCCAGCCGCTCTGAAATGCGCTGCCAGCTCTGGTCGATGTCCAGTTCATCCTGGATGTTGTTCCAGACCTGTTCGGAGGGTTCCTCCTGGGGATTTTCAATGCGGGAGGCATACCATTGATGGAAATCGCGGCCGAGGTTATCCTGGATGTTGTTCCACACCTGCGGCGGGGGTTCTTCATCGGGATGCTCTATTGCGGCTTTATAGGCCTGCTCCAGCCCATCGTCCGATGCCCCGGCATTTTCCTCCGGGGGGCCACTTGCTGCCGGGAAGGTTTGGCCCTGGGTTTGCTGGTGGGTCTGTTGGTTGGCCTCCTGCTGGTGCTGATCCTGGTTGAGTTGCTGCTGGATGTTGTCCCACACGCTTTGCGGAGGCTCTGCATCGGGGGCCTCTGTTTTTTGGCGATACCACTGATAAAAAGCCCGGTCCAACTCCAGGGTGATGCCCTCCCAGAGATCGGCTGGCGGCATGTGCCAGTTGCTCTCTATCAACCGCTTGTACCAGTTATGGAATTGCCGGTGGTCCATTTAGATGAAATCCTTGATTAACTGTTTGAGCAGAGCCCGGGCCCTTTTAAACTGCGATTTTGAAGTTCCTTCGGTAATCTCCAGTTTATGAGCGATTTCTTTGTGCGAATATCCCTCCACCGCATAAAGGTTGAATACCGTCCTGGCCCCGGCCGGAAGCTGCTGGATGATTTTGAATATCCCGTCGCTGTTGATCTTCTCCAAAATGGTGTTGTCAATGTTTTCTTCTTCTACTTCCCGGTTGTCATCAATGAATTCAAACTTACGGGTTTTCTGCCTCATGTAATCCAGGGCCGTGTTGGTGATGATGCGCCGAATCCATCCTTCCAGTGAACCCTGTTCCTTGTAACTGTCAATTTTCTTGAATACCTTGATGAACCCATCCTGGAGAATATCCTGGGCCATGGAGCGATCCGTGGCGTAACTCAGGCAGATGCCGTACATTTTTTTGGCATATTTGCGGTAGAGCAGCTCCTGGTATTTGCGTTCATTGTTTTTACAACCCTGAATCAGTTCAGCGTCGCTGTAAATTTCCCTTTCCCCCATGGATGATTGGTTTTATTTGACCACAGCCTTCATGGATCTTTCCACCCTTTCCACGAGGCTGTAATAGAGCTCCTGGTTGTGTTTTGCTGAAACGATGATTTTCCGCTGGTTCCCTGTCCCGTGCACTTCGGCCTGGCGCAACCTGCCGGGATTGAAATACCGGAACAGGTGGGCCATGTTAATGGTAATCTCCAGGGTATTCCAGTTGTCGCCCTTGAAGACGATTTGCTGGCCGTTGTCTTCTTTGTGCAGGGTCAGGGGGATGGCTTCGGACTGGCTGAAAAAATTCAGCTCAATGGGGATTTCTTCTTCTCCCGGTCCATCGGAATCCGCAGTGGCGTTGTTCCCCGAAGGATGTTTCCATTTCCCTTTGAAGGTCAGTGCAGATGCAGTGTCTCCCCCGGCTGTGTGAAGGGTCAGGCGGATGTGGTTGTAACTTCCCTGGGGAATGTCGAAGGTTACCGGCTGGTTTAGCTCGCCCCCCATCAAATCGGCCACTACTATATCGGTGAATTCACGCGAAAAGTAATGGTTGTCATTGTTTTGTCTTTCCCCGTCAAATTCCACCGAGGCCAGTGAGAAGTTCCCCTCGTTAAATTCAAGCTTATCCTTCATTGGTGATCCACCTGGCTGTTCAAACGCCTGGGTGTGGGTCATGGTGATTTGTAAATTTACCGTGACCGGCTCAATGAACTCATCTTCATTGCAGGAGGGAAGGCTTATCAATAAAGCCCCCGCCAATATGGCCGTTAACACACGCATCATGAATACCGGTTAAACTTTATTCAATAGCAAGACGAATGAACGGGGCAATAAGTTGGAATCTGCTTAAAAAATGATTGCTAAAACAACCCGTGTATTTCCGCATCGATTGTATCGATCACCTTTCTGAGATCTTCCTTGCTTTCAGAAAAATTCAGGTTATCTACATTGATTACCAACAATTTGCCCAGGTTGTAACTATCCACCCATGATTCATAGCGTTCATTGAGCCTTTTGAGATAATCCAGCCGGATGTTGTTTTCATAGTCCCTGCCCCTTTTCTGGATTTGGTTGACCAGGGTTGGTACGCTTCCCCTGAGATAAAGGATCAGGTCAGGGGGGTCAATCAGGCTGCTCATCAGGTTGAACAGGGAAAAATAATTTTCAAAATCCCGGGTCGACATCAATCCCATGGAATGGAGGTTGGGAGCGAAGATGTGGGCATCTTCGTATATGGTTCGATCCTGAATCACCGTTTTATTGGAGTTTTTGATCTTCAGTATCTGGTTGAAGCGGCTGTTGAGGAAATAGATCTGCAGATTAAATGACCACCGCTGCATGTCTTCATAAAAGTCATTGAGATAAGGGTTTTCATCGACCTTTTCGTAATGGGCTTCCCATCCGTAATGTTTGGCCAGAAGCCCGGCAAGGGTGGTTTTTCCTGAGCCTATGTTTCCTGCTATGGCAATGTGCATACCGATGTATCTTTTAGTAATCCCTGTTGGAAGAAGCAAATAAATTGGGTTGATCTTCAAAAAGCGAGGGGTAATCTTCGTCAAACTTCTGTAGAATGGCCGTGATGATGGTTTCGCGCATAAACCGGGATTTATTTTTTATTTTGTATTTGCGGCAATATCGGTTGATGGCATTCATTTCCTTCCGGTTAAACAGGATCGATTTTCGGTGCACCCGTTTCAGACTTTCCGTTTTCTTCTTATTCTTTTTTTGCACAGAGTGGTTGTTTTAGGTTTTGAAAATATAAAGCTGGTGATTTTTCAGCAAATACAACATATTCTGAGTTCCCATTCTTGCAAAATCCCATTTTCCGTTGGTTGGGGGCAGCTTCACCTGTTTTTTCCCCTGCAGTGCTTTGTTCATCGCAAAGAGCCGGCCATCGTAAAAATAATAAATATTTTGGTTGAGCATTTGAATGTTATCAACATTTTTTAAAGGTCGACGCCGAAGAACATTTCCAAAGCGATCGAAGATCAGGATACAACAGTTTGGCACCAGGCAGTAGATGCGTTTGTTGCTTTCACGGATAAGGGGGGAATGGTTTTGGCGGGCGGTCAGCTCACTTATCACGGCTGATTCGTGCTGTATCGAGAGGTTGGGGCCAAAATGGAGCAGTTGGCCTGAAGGGGGGTCGACCAACCAGAATCCGCCCTGGTGTGAGATACAGCAGGCGGAGGCCCGGTTAACCCCCAGTTGATCAAGGTTGATGGGCGAACGGATTTGTCCGAAATTTTTATCCAGAAAGACCAGGGTGTTAAAATCGCGATGAAAAACCAATGTTTTTAGGGGGTTGGATGCATCCCACGAGTGAATGGCTCCGAGGAATGAATTGCTGTAGGATTGTTTTTGTCCATTCAGCGGGTTGTATCGGATCAGGCGCTCATCCTGCTGCCAGTAAACCTGCCCCATGATATCGACCGTGAAGCGATCGGCCGGGAGCTTCACCTTTTTTATGAGTTCGAAGCGGGCCGACCGGGCCCCGATGGTTGACAAAAGGATTAGTGTGATCAGCAGGGTTTTGGCCATAGAATGGGTTCACGAGTGTTGATTCATTGCCAGCAGTTCGTCGATGTATTTTCGGTCGTTCGAAAGGCGGGGCACCTTATTCTGTCCCCCCAGTTTGCCGCGTTTTTTCATCCACTGATAGAACAACCCGGGTTTGGCCTGGTGCAGCAAGGGCGCTTCCAGGGTGATGTCTTTATAGCGCTTGGCCTCGTAATCAGAATTGATGTTTTGCAGGGCGGTGTCCAAAACATATTTGAAATATTCCATATCGGCCGGGGCCTTTTCAAATTCGATCAACCATTCATGTTTGCCTTTGGATTGGGTACCCATATAAACCGGGGCGGCAGTGTATTCTTTGATCATGGCCCCGGTCTCGTGGCAGGCTCTTTTTAGGGCATTTTCGGCGTTGTCGATGATCACCTCCTCGCCAAAGGTATTGATGAAGTGTTTGGTGCGGCCCGATATTTTGATCCGGTGGGGGAAAGTGCTGGTGAATTGAATGGTGTCGCCGATCATATACCGCCACAAGCCACCGTTGGTGGAAATGACGATGGCATAATTGGTGTCGGTTTCCACCTCATCCAGGGTCAGGGCACGGGGATGGTCCTTGCCCAGTTCTTCCATGGGGATGAATTCATAGAAGACCCCGTAATCGAGCATCAAAAGCATGTCTTTGCGGTCGGGCGAATCCTGGATGGCAAAAAAACCTTCAGAAGCATTGTAGGCTTCAAAATAGCGCATGTTATTGGAGGGGATGATCTTCTTAAAGTGGTCTACATAGGGGGCAAAACTGACCCCGCCGTGCACAAAAAGCTCCAGGTTGGGCCAGACCTCCAGGATGTTGTTTTTGCCGGTTTTGTGGAGGATGTGCTTGAGCAACACAAGCATCCAGGAAGGCACCCCGTTGATGTTGGTGATGTTTTCCTTAATGGTGGCTTCACTGAGCTTTTCCAGCTTTTCCTCCCATTCGGCCATCAAAGCAATGTCCTGGCGCGGGGCTTTGACAAAGTAAGTCCAGAAGGGCATGTTGTCGATCAATATGGCCGAGAGGTCCCCGTAATAGGATTTGTTGTTGATCTTGTTGATTTGCTGGCTCCCGCCAAGGGTCAGGCCTTTGCCTGAATACAATTTGGAGTTGGGGTAATTCGAAAAATAAATGGCCAGGGTGTCCTTGCCACCCCTGAAGTGACAGTTTTCAAGGGCATCCTTGCTGACCGGTATGAATTTGCTCTTATCGCTGGTGGTCCCCGATGATTTGGCAAACCATTTGATGCTGCCGGGCCACAGTACATTGGATTCGCCTTGCAGCAACCGGTCAATATAAGGCTTAAGCTCTTCATACCGGTTGATGGGCACCCTTTGCTGAAAATCCTCGATGCGTTCAACGGAGGAATAGCCGTACTTTTTGCCCCATTCAGTGTCTTCGGCTTTGTTCAGCAGCTTAAACAATTGTTCCCGCTGAACATCAACCGGATGTTCCTTGAACATCTCAATTTGATACATTCGTTTGATATTAAACCAATTGACTAGAGAGTTAATGATTTGCATGGCATCGGGATTTACTTAACCTTCAAATATACAGATAAAATTTGAATGAGATATGTTTCGGGGAAGTTTACCCGGACAGCCGGGTTCAGAACTTCCGGAGAATGTCCAGTCCCTGTTTCAGGTGGTCGTCAGGTTGGGCAAAGTTGAGGCCCACCACATGATGGTCAATGAAATCGTGGTAATAAAAGGATAGGGGAAACAGAGCTACCCCTTCATTTTGAATCAGCTCAGAGACGAAATCGGTGTCCTTTTTTTGACTGATCCGGTCAAATTTCAGCAGCTGGAAGAAACTGCCTTTGGATTCAATCAGTTTAAAATTTGTGTCCTGTAAGTATTCCAGTACCAGGTTCCTTTTGGCTTCGTACTTGTTTTTGATCTCCTGCACATTGATGCCTTGCTTCAGGTAACCGGCAAGGGCGTATTGAAGGGGGGTATTCACGGAATTGATCTGAAAAGTATGGGTTTTTTGTATTTCGCGGGAATGTTTTTGCGGGGCGATGCAATAACCTATTTTCCAACCCGGTATGTTGAAAAGTTTACCGAAGGAAGAGACCACGATGCTGCGGTTGTAGAGTTCGGGGATTTGGAGGATGCTTTGATGTTGGTGGTTTCCAAAGATAAAATGGGCAAACACCTCATCGCTGAGGATGGTGATGTTGGTACCATTGACGATTTTTTTCAGCCGCTGCAGGTCATTTTGGGAAAGCAGGGTTCCGGTGGGGTTGTGGGGGCTGTTGATGATGATCATTTTGGTGCGGGGATTGATCACTTTTTGCAGCTCGGACCAGTCAATATGGTAATCGGGCAGTTTGAGCGGGACATAAATTGGCCTGCCCCCGGCATTCTGGATGGACGGGACATAACTCTTATAGGCCGGCTCAAAGACCACCACTTCATCTTCTTCTTTGATCAGGGTACTGATGGCCGTGTAAACCGCCTGATTGGCTCCGGCTGTAATGGTCACCTCGCTGATCGGATCAATGTCGCACTGGTAATCGTCCCTGACTTGCCGGGCAATTTGTTCACGCAGTTCATATACCCCGTAAGGAGGAGCATAGTGGTTGTAGGAACCGGATATATATTGCTGGGCCAGCCGGGCCAATTCATCCGGACATTCACTGTATTGAGGCTGAACCAGATTTAAGGCACCCAGCTCATTGGCCCGGTCCGTTATGATGGAAAACAGGTCCTTTGTCGTGTCTTTTAGCTTGTTACCAAACATCAACGCTGTTTTTAAATGAAGGTAAATTTACAAATTAAATCTTCCCCCGGCTTGAAATGTCAAAAAGATCTACCGGGTTTTTGTCAAAAAAATCAAAGGATTCGCCAAATTAACCGGTGGCATTTTCAGAACTATTAACGAAATGTATCTTTTAGTATTTCAAAGGAGTTGATCTGACCCATCCCGGGTATGTGCAGGTAGTAAAAATCGACCAGGGCGTGGAGGATTTTGATGCGGCGGTTTCTGGTGATTTGCAGCTCCTCGTGCTGGTCCTCAGAAAGGTTTAGGAGTTGAGCCATAAGGGCGCTTTCATTTTTATCCAGATGGTGATGATGTTTGGGCGGAAAAGCGGTAAAATGGCCTTTTTTTTCATCAAAGTAAGGGGCTGAGGAAGCATCGAAATTATTATGGGGAAAAAAGCCCAGGTATTTGGTAAGCTGGGTCATGAAATAGAGGTGAAAATTGGCCAGTCCCTGCTTTTTCAGGTCAAATATCCTGAGCTGATGGCTGATAAAGGCAAATAGTTCGGGGTTGGGTTCCTCTTCCCGCAGGCATTTGTAAAGCATTTCTGCCATAAACAGTGCCATGGAAGTTTTCCGATAGTCATGGGGAATGGATTGGTAAGGGTAGGCATTTCGGGCTTCCTTGATTTTCTGCAACTGACGTTTTTCTTTGTAATACATCTCCAGCTCCAGGATATAGAGCGGCTGAAACAGGTTGATCTTCTTCCGGCTGTTTCTTTTCCGCACACCCTGGAGCAGGAAACTGAGCCTGCCGTAGTTCCTGGTATAGGCGTGCAGGATGATGCTTGTATCGCTGTATTTAAAATGATGCAGCACGATGGCCTCGGTGGTATCAATCATGGCTGTTCTTTTCACCCATCATGGCTTTTATTTGTTTTGGTTGTCACCCATCATAGCTTCTATCTGGTCCGGACTCTTGGGAATATGCTCTGAAAGGTTCACCGGGGAGTCATCCACCAGGATATCGTCTTCAATCCGAATGCCGATGCCTTCGTGGGGTATATATAAGCCCGGTTCCCAGCTGATGACCATGCCTTTTTTAAGCACGGTATCTTTGTTCCCGCAATCGTGTACATCCAGGCCGATGAAGTGGGATACCCCATGGGGAAAATACTGTTTCCGGATTTCAGGCGCTTCTTCCAGTTTCTGCCGGGAATAAAGGCCAAGTTCGAGGTGTTTTTGGGTTAAGGCTTCCACGACCTGGTTGTTCAACGACTGGATGGTGGTACCGGGTTTGATCTCGGGCAGTACCTTGTCCATCACTTCCAGAACAGCCTGGTAGTATTTTTTTTGCTGGTTGCTGAATTTTCCGTTAACGGGGATGGTTCGGGTGATATCAGCGGCATAGTTTTGAAATTCGGCCCCAAAGTCCATCAACAGCAGTTCACCCTCGTGGCATTGGTCGTTGTTGGCGGTGTAGTGAAGGGTGGTGGCATTTTTTCCGGAAGCGACAATCGGGTCAAAAGCGAAGCTCCGGGCTCCTTCCACTAAAAACTGGTGGGTGATTTCTGCTTCGATCCATTTTTCAGAGGTCCCCGGCTGAACAACCCGACATACCCTGTTGAAAGCGTTCTCGGTGATCCTGATGGCCTGCCGGATGTTTTCAATCTCTTCGGGTTCTTTCTCAAGGCGCAGGGATTCAAGCAGGGGCTTGAGCGATTTAACGGTGTGAAAGGGATAATCAGTGGTAAAGGTTTTTAAATACCAGGCATCCTTTGTTTGTGGAGGTTCATGGTTTAGCCTGGAAGGAAGGTTGAAATAAACGGTTTCATGGAGTATGGCTTCCCGGGCCAGGATGCTTTCAAAGGCATTGAGCCATTGAATGTTTGCTATTCCGGAGATGGATTGGGCCCCCGTGCTGTCAAGCTGATGGCCTTCCCAAAGTTCCTTGGCGCCACTGGGTTCGCTGATGAAAAGATACGCCCGATCAGGGGTCATCAGCAAGATGCTTCCCGGTTGCTCTATGCCCGTGAGGTAATAGAAATCCGAACTTTGACGGTACGGATGAAACTGGTCGCCGTTGCGGAACATTCTGGGATTGGAAAAGACCAGGGCCATGTCTTTTTCCCCGAGCTTTCCGGCCAGCTTTGTCCTGTTGCGTGCATACAAGCCATTGGAATGAGAGGGTTCCATAACTTAGAATAAGTTTAAATTGTGTAAAATCTGCTGAGAAACATTTTAAATGCCCGCGCTGCCCAATATATTTGTATAGGGGTCCTGTCGCACCAGCAGTTGCAAGTTTATAAAAATTACCAAAAATCCATACCTATGAGCCACTTTTTCACCTCCTCGGTCGGGAAGAAATTCATTCTTAGTATTACCGGGATCTTTCTCATGTTGTTTTTAATTGTGCATCTAAGTGTCAACTCACTTTTAATGGTGGGTTCAGATGCCTTTAATTCAGCAGCCCATTTCATGACCACCAACACGGTGGTACAGATTCTTGAACCCATCCTAGCCCTGGGTTTTTTAGTGCATATCATTTTTTCGGCCTATATTACCTGGCAGAATCAGCGGTTGCGCCCGGTTCGCTACAAACGGATTAATCGTTGGGGAAGTACCACATGGCCGTCGCGAAACATGTTTATTCTGGGTGGTTTAATCCTGATCTTTTTGGTCATTCACCTGTCTAATTTTTGGTGGCAGGTGAAGTTTGGGGAATTGGACCAGGTGGAGGCCCACGGTGCCATGGTGCATGATTTATATGCGCTGGTTGCCAGCCTGTTCATTGAAAAATGGTGGTATGATGTGCTCTATATATTGGGGGCCTTGTTTTTGGGGCTTCATTTATCGCATGGATTTTGGGCGGCTTTTCAGTCGCTGGGCTGGAGCAATGATTTATGGCGTCGGCGTTTGAAAAGGGTGGCCTATGCTTTTGCTGTGATCATGGGGGTTGGTTTTGCCTCCATTCCGGTCTATTTCCTGGTCACTGCCGCTTGATGAAGGCAATTCCCACCAATATGTAAAATAAAGAAATCGAAGATATTATGGCTACATTAGATGCAAAAATACCCGAGGGTCCATTAAAGAATAAGTGGACCAATTACCGCAATTCCATGAAACTGGTCAGTCCGGCCAACAAGAAAAAGCTGGACGTTATTGTCGTCGGCACCGGCATTGCCGGGGCACCGGCAGCTGCCACCCTGGCCCAACTGGGATACAATGTCAAGGCCTTTTGTTATCAGGATAGTTCCCGCCGGGCACATTCGGTGGCGGCTCAGGGTGGGATTAATGCCACCAAGAATTACCGCAATGACGGGGATAGTGTTTACCGCCTTTTTTATGATATGATCAAGGGAGGTGATTACCGGGCGCGTGAAGCCAATGTATACCGGGCGGCCGAGGTAAGCAACGGGATCATCGATCAGTTGACCGCCCAGGGTGTTCCTTTTGCCCGGGAATACGGCGGACAGATCACCACCCGCTCTTTTGGCGGGGTACAGGTTTCTCGTACTTTCTATGCCCAGGGACAAACCGGTCAGCAGGTGCTTTTGGGTTCCTATTCCGCCTTGAAGCGGATGGAGGCAAAAGGGAAAGTCGAGATGTTTACCCGGCGCCAGATGCTGGAGTTGGTGATTAAAGACGGCCGGGCCCGCGGCATCATAGCGCGAAATCTGGTAACCGGCGAGCTGGAACGCCATACTGCTCATGCCGTGGTATTAGCCACCGGCGGTTATGGCACGGTTTTTTACCTCTCTACCCTGGGGGTGAGTTCCAGTGGTTCGGCGGCCATGATTGCCTACCGCAACGGCGCCTTCTTTGCCAATCCCAGTTTTATCCAGATTCACCCCACCTGCATTCCCCAACTTAGTGATTTTCAAAGCAAACTAACATTGATGTCCGAATCCCTCCGCAATGACGGCAGAATATGGGTGCCCAAAAACAAGGGGGATCAGCGTAAACCCAATGATATACCCGAAGAGGAAAGGGATTATTACCTCGAAAGACGCTATCCCGCCTTCGGTAACCTGGTGCCCCGCGATGTGGCTTCAAGAGCAGCCAAGGAGCGGTGTGACGCAGGCTACGGGGTGGGTAAAACCGGCCAGGCCGTATACCTCGACTTCAAGCATGCCATACAGGAACAGGGGGCTAAAGCCATCGGCAAAAAGTATGGCAACCTCTTTGAACTCTACGAAAAAATTACCGGCGAAAGTCCCTATCAAACCCCGATGCGTATCTACCCTGCCGGCCATTATACCATGGGCGGGCTTTGGGTCGATTACGAATTGATGACCACCATATCCGGCCTTTTTGCCATTGGCGAAGCCAATTTTTCTGACCATGGAGCCAACAGGTTGGGTGCCAGTTCACTGATGCAGGGCGCCGGAGATGGCTATTTCATCCTGCCCAATACCATTGGCCACTATCTCTCTGATAAGATCAAGGAGCCCCGCCTTACAACGGAAGAACCTGAATTCGAGGAAGCAGAGCAACGCGTGCGCGAGCGGCTCGAGGGGCTGATGAACATCAACGGCTCACAAACGGCTTCTGATTTCCATAAACGGCTGGGCAAGATCATGTGGGACCATTGCGGGATGCAACGTACCGAACAAGGACTGAAGGAAGCCCGCCAAATGGTTAAACAGATCAAGGACGAATTCTTCAACGACCTTCAGGTGCCCGGTACCATGTACCAGGTGAACCAGGAGCTTGAAAAGGCCGTTCGGGTGGCCGACTTTATGGAGTTGAGCCAACTGTTGATTGAGGATGCCCTGAACCGCAACGAATCATGCGGGGCCCATTTCCGCGAAGAGTACCAAACCCAGGCAGGCGAAGCCCTGCGGGATGACCAAAACTATATGTATGTGGCCGCCTGGGAATACCAGGGCGAGGATCAGCCCCCCAAACTCCACAAAGAAGCCCTTAGCTTTGAATTTGTCGAAGTCAAGGAAAGAAGCTATAAATAATACCCAATGCATGAATTTAAAAATCAACCGATATGAAAGTGAATCTCAAAATATGGCGCCAACCTGATGCCCAATCCAAGGGTCAGTTTGTAGATTATCACCTGGATGATATCAATCCGGAGATGTCTTTTCTTGAAATGTTGGATGCCCTGAATAAGAAGTTGATTGAGCAAGGTGAGGATCCGGTGGCTTTTGAACATGACTGCCGTGAAGGCATTTGTGGTTCATGTGGTTTGTTTATCAATGGCCGGCCACATGGTCCGGAGCGAGAAGTGGCCACCTGCCAGCTTCATATGCGCTCATTCAGTGATGGAGAAACCATTGTGGTTGAGCCCTGGCGGGCCAAACCTTTTCCGGTGATTAAAGATCTGATTGTAGACCGCAGTGCTTTTGATAAGATATTAAATGCCGGGGGATTTGTTTCAGTGGATACCGGATCGGCGCCCGAGGCCAATACCCCGGCGGTAAAAAAACTGAATGCGGAAAAAGCTTTTGATGCCGGTGTTTGTATTGGATGTGGGGCTTGTGTAGCGGCCTGTAAAAATTCTTCTGCTTCGCTGTTTGTCGCCGCCAAGATCTCACAGCTGGCGCTGTTGCCGCAGGGCAAACCGGAGGCCAAGAAACGGGCCCGCAACATGGTGGCCAAAATGCATGAACTGGGCTTCGGGAGTTGTACCTCCACTGAGGCCTGTGAGGTGGAATGCCCCAAGTCGATATCACTGGAGCATATTGCCCGAATGAACCGGGAATACCTCAATGCTTCGTTTGCGGAAGAAGAAGAGTAACCCTCAGAGTGGGCCGGATCTGTTTCTTTTCTCAATGTCAGGGGTTAAAATAAGGATCAACAGTCATTGCGAAGACAAAAGCAGGGACAGCCCCCGAAAGAACATGCCACCCCCCGTCAGTCGGTCGCTAAGAAGTCAGGCATTACCCGGTCAGGCATGTGATGTTGGGACAGGGCTGGCCCGAAGGTGTGCAGACATGAGATCCATATGGAGACCGGAGGGGAATAACAGAGAATTTATGGCAAATAAAGGAGGCTGGTTGCCAGGTCAATGAACCGGCGGGCCAGCCTCCTTTTCTTATTGCGGGAGAAAATGTTAGCTGTTCATGGTTTTTTCAACCTCTTCAATGGTGATGGGCACGCGTTTGCCAATGATGCGGCATCCATCGTTGGTGACCAGAATGTCGTCTTCCAGGCGTACACCGCCAAAACCCTGGAATTCGCGGACTTTCTTGTAGTCGATGTGTTCGCTGAATTTCTTTTCACCTTCCCATTTATCGATCAATTCAGGGATAAAGTAACATCCGGGCTCATTGGTCAAAACGTTGCCGGGCTGTACCCGTTTGCCGAAGCGCAGGCCGGAAAAGCCAAACACGCTTTGCCGTTTGATTTCATTGTCGTAGCCGACATAGTCTTCTCCCAGGGCTTCCATATCGTGGGCATCCAGACCCATGGCATGGCCCAGGCCGTGCGGCATAAACATGGCATGGGCCCCTTTGTTCAGGGCTTCTTCCACATCCCCTTTCATGATGCCCAGATCCTTCAGACCGCTGATGATCGTGCGGGCTGCTTCGGTGTGAACTTCCAGGTAGGATACCCCCGGTTTGGTCATCTCACGGGCCCTGTTGTTGGCTTTTAATACAATGTTGTAAATGCTCTTCTGCCGCTCGTTGAATTTGCCCCCTACCGGGATGGTCCGGGTGATATCGGATGCATAATGCATGTTGGTTTCTGCCCCCGCATCGGTCAACATCAGCTTGCCTTCTTCAAGCATGTTGCCATGATAATGGTTGTGAAGGGTCTCACCATGTTGGGAGAGGATGACCGGGAAGGAAATGGTGCCGTCATGGGTGCGGGTAATGCCTTCCAGTACACCTGAAATTTCCCGTTCATAAACCCCCGGTTTGCACATCTTCATTGCCTTGACATGCATCTCATAGCCAATGGCCGCTGCTTTTTCCAGCTCTTCAATCTCATAATTATCCTTGATGTTGCGCATCTCCACAATGGCCCGGGTCAATTCCTCGGAAACATAATCATTGACCTGCTTATGGTGAATATCCAGCCACCCGGCAAATGCAATCATGTTTTCAGCCCGGTAAAAAGGAATGGTCTGGAGCTTTTGCCCCTTATCCCGCGCCTTTTTTAAAAATCCAGGAATCTCTTTGACCGGCATGCTGTTCTCTACGCCAACCTCTTTGCTCAATTCCTGCATCGAGGGCTGGGGCCCCATCCAGATGATGTCGTCCAAACTTACATCATCGCCAAAAATATATTCCTTGTCGTTGTCCAGATCAATGACCCCGGTGAGATCCGGCATGTCCAGACCGAAATAATAGAGAAAGGTGCTGTCCTGGCGGAAAAGATAGGGATTGTCCGGGGTGTTCATCGGACTTTCACTATTGCCCGGTATGATAATCAATCCGTTACTTAACTTCTGCTTTAGCCTTTTGCGGCGGTCTATATAAACCTCTTTTTTAAACATAATGAAAATGGTTTTAGAATGGTTTTATTTGCTCTAAAATATAATTATTTCATCAATTTATCCAAAGATTTGTAGGATATCTTCGGATTTCCCGTCCTTCAGGGTGCCATGTTATCGCCATGGAAGGGCTGAATTTTTAGACAAAACCCCCTGGATGAAAAAAGCGATTAAAATCATCCCGTTTTAAATAACCTTTTCAATTCCAGTATCGTATAGCCTATTTCAGCCGGTTTAACCTGGTATTCATGGCCCTTTGCTTTTGAAAGGGCAAATGTTTGAACCTGGTTGGCTGTTTTTTTGTTTGACTTTACCTGGTATTTCTTTTCGCACAATGTCAATTTTGTATTAATTTTATAATGGAGTTCAGCGAAAAGGATAAAACAGGACAGCATGTAAGCGATATTTATGGGTAAGACGAAAGCCAGGACCAAAATAGGTTTTTATATATCTTCTCCCTCATGGGTCAATCATCAGCGTTGGTCCTATGAGACAGCCCGGTCGCTTGTGGGTCGGGGGTATCGGGTGGAAATACTAACCGCGCGCAAAGGTAAATTATATGCCCGGGCCAGGCGCTATGGTTTACAAGTACATCGGATACGTAAGGCCGGGATGTTGGTGGTTGACATTGTGCGTCTTGCATTTCAACTGAATCAGAAGCATATTACAACCCTATTCATCAATTATCCGGGGGATGTCAAAACAGCAACCCTGGCAGCAAGGCTGGCTGGGGTAACCAATGTTATATACCGGCGCGGCAGCGTTTCACCGGTTAAAAACACCCTGACGAACCGTTTTATTTTCAACCGCTTCATCTCCTCAGTCATTACCAATTCGTATGCCAACAAGCGGGGGATGGTCCAGAGCAGCAGCAAGATGTTTGATCCTGATACCACCCGGGTTATATACAACGGGTTAAAGCTTTCGGGGTCCGTGGCCACGACACAGACCGGCCACAACTACCGCAACAATGGCGAACTGATGGTGGGGATGATGACCCATGATGTGCAGCCTGCAAGGTTTCTCCGCTTTTTTGAATTACTTGACCAGGAAGGGACGGATCCGGACTATTTCCGGTTTTTGCTCCATGGCAATGGCAAGAGCGCGCGGGACTTGAAGGCCAATCTACGGAACCATCCCCGTTTGCAAAAGATGGTGGTTTGGGACAATCACTCGCGCAACCTGGTGGAATTCATGAATTCTATTGATGTCTTTGTAACGGGCAACACCCGAAATGTTTTCAATCACCCCCTGGTTTATGCCATGGCCCGGAATAAACCGGTAATTGGTTATGATGAGGGGAGCAATCCCGAGGTGATCACCCATGATGAAAATGGATATTTGCTGAACCGGGGCAATGTAGAGGGTGTCAAAGAAAGGCTTGAAAAGCTGCGTGACCCGCAGCTGCGTCTGCGACTCGGCCGGGAAGCCCGAAGAAGCATTGAGCGCCGGTTTACCCATCAACAGACCATCGATCAAATTGAAGCGTTGCTTAAATGAAGGAAGACATTAAAAAAGCCCTTGAAGTGCTCCATCAGGGAGGCGTTATCCTTTATCCTACCGACACCATTTGGGGATTGGGTTGCGATGCCACCAATCACCAAGCCATTGAGCGCCTCTATCGCATCAAAGAAAGAGACCCGGAAAAAAGTATGCTGATTCTGGTCGAATCGGCCGGAAGGGTGGAAAGGTATGTGGAAGATATGCCCGATATCGCCTGGGATCTGATGGAAGTGACCGATAAACCCCTGACCCTGATTTATGAGCAGGGACGCAACCTCCCGGAAAAATTGATGGCCCGCGACGGGAGCATCGGCATAAGGGTTACACACGATGCCTTTTGCCAGGAACTGCTTAAACAATTTAAAAAACCGATTGTTTCGACCTCGGCCAATTTCAGCAACCAGCCTTCCCCGGCCAATTTCAGCGAAATCGATGAGGCCCTCGCCCACTCGGTCGATTATGTGGTCAAACACCGTCAGGATGAACGAAAAAAAGCCTCCCCGTCTTCCATTATTAAAGTAGGATCGGGCGGGGAGGTGAAGGTGATCCGGGAATAGCCCGTTTCAACAGTGATGTCCCTAAAAGGACTCTACATCTCCCGATCCGGAGATGTCGGCGTTTACCCTGGGCTGGCCTTTGTAGCGAACCTTCCCGCTGCCTGAAATGTCCACTTCCAGTTCATCGGTTACATGTACTTTGCATCCACCTGATCCGGAAATATCCAGATCCGCAGTACCTGCCTTCAGCCTGTCGGCGTGCAGTTCTCCTGAACCGGATATATCGCACTCCAGGCTCTTAAGGGACTTACTTCCGGAGAGATAAATATCGCCCGAGCCCGATATGGAAAGTTCCGCGTTGGAGGCTTCCAGTTCATCGATGTTGATTTCGCCGCTGCCCGAAACATTGAGCTCAATATCCCCGCTGCGGATGGGTGTCTCGGCTTCAATGTTTCCGGATCCCCCCACGGAAAGTTCTTCAATGTCTTTCATGGTTACATAAATGGTGATCCGGTCATTGCTGCCGAAGTGGAACGCTTTTTTATGCTCGATTTTAAGGGTTCCCCCGCGAACTTCGGTTTCTATATCTTCCAGATCGTCCTCATCGCCTTCCAGCACCAACTTGTGGGTGTCGCCCTGGGTGAGATGAAGGTCAGCTGCGACGGAGAGTTCTAACTTGGTAAATGGACCCACTTCGCGATCCACTTTTTTATCCCCGGACACACCGGGTGCCGATGCCTGAAGCAAGATGCTTGCAGCAAAAAATAGCCCGGCCGTTAACATGAAAAATTTGGCTTTCATAATTGGTGTTTTTTAGGTTTATACTAGATTATCGTATCGATGATTTTTTTTGACGATATTTTAAAAGAGGATTGTCCATTAGATTTTTTAGGCCAATTATCAATGTACGATTTAAATACATTGAGATAAAGACGTATTATAAAATATATAATCGGCACATTGAATCCATTTTTAACGCTAATGGATGCTTTGTCTGTAAATGCGCATGCTTTTTTATGCATGTTTTTGTTGTGTTTGTCTGCGCATGTGGAATCTTTGTTGTCCGGGTCTGTGCCGGCCGGTTTTATTAGGAAGGACGAACCGACACTCCGGGTGCTGCATCAGTTTATTATTTTGTAATTTTAAAGCCTTGGATATTTTCAGAGAAGCGCATTGAACCGGCAGCTTATGGGATTGATATGGAACATGACTGTTCGGTTGTCCCTGCTTTTCAACATGTTGAATGATTAAGCATGAATTCTATCACTATGGATACCCCTTACCATTTTTTTCATCGCACCCCCATCCAGATTCGCTTCAATGATGTGGATATTATGGGCCATGTGAACAACTCGGTTTATCAAAATTATTTTGACTATGCCCGGTTGCGATATTTTGAGGAAGTCTTCGGTTACCGGATCGATTGGTTTGATAAGGCCCTGGTGCTGGTAAAGATAGAAATTGAGTATCAGCAGCCGGTTCGAATGTTCGATGAGATTGGGGTTTTGACCAAGGTCTTTCACCTGGGCAATAAGAGTTTGCAGATGGAACAACTTTTGGTGGGAACCGATCAGCAGGATGTAAGGTGTTCCAACCGCGCTGTTCTTTCGGCTTTCAGTTATCAGGAAGGCAAAGCGGTAGAGTTGCCTGAGAGGTGGAGAAAAGCGGTTGCGCAGTACGAGCATGACCTGTCGTTTTGACCCGTTGGCAGGATAGCCCCGATTAAATCTTTTTTTAGATTCCCGACTGAGTCTTTGCATGACCGGTTGTTTTGGCCGGCAGGCGGGATCGCTCCATTGATAAGAGAACGCTGGCAGCTTGAAGGCTCACAGCAGCAAAAGGTAAGAGCGACAAAAAAGGGCTTGGAAGGTGGTTTTTAAGCCGAATTTTTGGGGTCGGGCATTTTAAAGTTCCAAAAGCCCTAAAGTTCCAGGAGCCCTTCGGGGATTTCAATCTTTATGACCTGCTTTTCCGGATCGATGTAATAAAGGGTTTGCTCGTTTACAGGGATATCTACCAGGTTTTGCTTATATCTTACCTGAAGCAGGGCATTGGAGGGGATATCGGTATAATTCTCCACCAAACCGATGGGGCCATCGTTTTGATCGATCAGGGTGTAGCCTTCTAACTGGCTTAAATCGGGAGATGCCTCATTTCCTGCTTTTCCTGTGGCATCGGCCGGCAGGTACCACGTTAGGCCACTCATGCGTTGGGCTTCGTCCAGGGTGTCGATGTCCTCCAGCTTGATGATGGCCGTGGTAGGGGTTTTGTTTATGACATGGGTCAAAAAAAATGGAACCACACCCCCATCGATTTCAATGAAGATGGATTCCATATGGTGAAAATCCTGCGGATATTCCGATGTAAAACTGATGATCAGCTCCCCTTGTTTCCCGTGGGCTTTGAGGATTTGACCAAGCGGTTTGCTGGTTTTAAATTCCATCAACCAACATGGGGGATTTATTCGTTTTTGTCGGATTCTTCCTGCTGATCGCCCTGATTTTCCTGGCTGGCTTCAGATGATTCTTCTGCCTGTGGTTCAGTTTTTTCTTCTTCGGCAGCTTCGGATGAAGCGGTTGGTTTGGAGGCTTCTTGTTCAGAGGCTTCTTCTTCTGACTGGCTGGTTTCCTCCGTTTTTTCTTCTTCGGCCTGCTGGGCGTTTCTTTTGGCCAGCTCTTCAGCCCGCTCCTGGTTGATCTTCTTCTCGGCTTCCAGGCGTTCTTCTTCCTCCTTCTGCAATTTATTGCGCTCAGCCTCTTCTTCAGCCCTGACCTTTTCTTCCTTGTTGGTCAGCCATTCATTGAACTTGCGGTCGGCTTCTTCCTGGGTCAGTGCGTTCTTTCTTACTCCCTCCTGCAGGTGCTTCTTCATCATCACCCCTTTATGGGAGAGAATAGCTCGACAAGTATCAGTAGGTTGTGCCCCTTTTTGAACCCAGTCCAATGCTTTGTCAAAATCCAAGTCAATGGTGGCTGGTTTCGTAGTAGGATCGTACATTCCGAGTTTCTCGATGTACTTACCATCCCGTGGCGCCCTACTATCTGCAACGACAATGTGATAAAAAGGTTGCTTCTTCCTTCCTCTTCTGGTTAATCTGATTTTTACAGGCATATTCGTCCTTGATTTTACTTTAAATGATTTGTCAACCTATTTTGAAATTTGTCCCGCAAAGATATAACAATATTTCTATTACGAAAGTGTTTTTATAAATTTATTGTAATTAACCATTTATATTTCATCTTTTAATCTTTACATGGTCAAACCAAACTTATTCCGCCAGGCGGGAATGGTTTCAAAGAAAATCAACCTTTCCGGTGTAATTTGTTAATTTTTTCGGGGTGGGATCTTATCGTGAACCTTTGGTTATTTCGTATTTTTAACCGGGCGGATCTGCGCAGGCCGCAAAGGTATAATTGTTAAATTCTCTGCATTTTATGGGTCGATTCACGCATCTGCACGTGCACACCCAGTATTCGATACTGGATGGGGCTTCCAACGTTTCTGATCTGATTGCCAAAGCCCGGGGTGACGGGATGGAGGCAGTAGCGATCACCGATCACGGCAATATGTTTGGGGCGAAAGCTTTTTATAATGAGGCCATCAACCAGGGCATCAAGCCCATTATTGGTTGTGAGATGTATATGGCCGAAGGCAGCCGTTTTGACAAATCCGGGCAAAAGGACCGAAGTGGGTATCACCTGGTCGTTTTGGCCAAGAACTATACGGGTTATAAGAATCTGATCAAGCTGGTCTCCTATGCCTGGACCGAAGGTTTTTATTATACCGCGCGCATTGACAAGGAGCTTCTGCGCAAATACAGTGAGGGGTTGATTGTCTCGAGTGCCTGTATTGGCGGGGAGGTACCCAAAGCCGCCCTTCGTCATGGAAAAAGGCAGGCGGAAGAGGTGATGCTGGAGTATAAGGAGATTTTTGGAGATGATTTTTACCTGGAATTGCAGCGTCATCCTTCCGGTGACCCGGCCAAAGACCGCGAGGTTTACGATCAGGAGCAGCAGGCCAATGCCATTTTGCTGGAGCTGGCCCGGGAACATCGGGTAAAAGTCATTGCCAGCAACGACGTGCACTTCATCAATGCCGAGGATGCCGAAGCCCATGACCGGTTGATATGTCTGAATACCGGCAAGGATCTGGACGATCCCAACCGCATGTCTTATACCAAGCAGGAATATTTTAAGACCACCGATGAGATGTCGGAGCTGTTTTCCGATATCCCGGAAGCCATTGAAAATACAGGGGAGATTGCCGATAAAGTGGAGCAATATGAGTTGGATTCCGAGCCCCTGATGCCTGATTTCCCCCTTCCGGAAGGGTTTGACAATGAAGACGATTACTTGCGGCACGTCACTTACCAGGGGGCCAGGCGCCGTTATGGGGAGATCACCGATGAAATCAGTGAACGTTTGGATTTTGAGCTATCGGTGATCAAAGGGATGGGCTTTCCCGGTTATTTCCTGATTGTACAGGATTTCATCAATGCGGCCCGCGAACTTGGTGTTTCGGTTGGCCCGGGCAGGGGATCGGCCGCCGGTTCGGCCGTGGCCTATTGCATCAACATCACCGATGTCGATCCCATTAAGTATAATTTGCTGTTTGAGCGTTTTCTGAATCCCGACCGGGTATCCATGCCCGATATCGACATTGATTTTGACGAAGACGGCCGCGATCAGGTATTGAACTGGGTGGTGGAAAAATATGGGATAGAAAAAGTAGCCCACATCATCACCTTTGGTACCATGAAGGCCCGTTTGGCCATTCGCGATATTGGAAGGGTTCAGAAGTTGTCCCTGGCCAAGGCCGATCAGTTGGCAAAGCTGGTTCCAGAAACCCCTGGAATGACCTTGAAGAAGGCTTATGAAGAGTCGCCTCAGCTGAAGGAGGAACGCGCCTCGGGCGATGAACTGGTCAAAAAAACCCTCCAATATGCCGAAGTCCTGGAAGGTTCCCTCAGACAGACCGGCCTGCATGCCTGCGGAATCATCGTTGGCAAGGATGACCTGACCGAAAATATTCCTATTGCTACCTCCAAGGATACCCACCTTCGGGTGACCCAGTATGACGGCGACCATGTTGAATCGGTGGGCATGCTCAAGATGGATTTTTTGGGCCTGAAAACCCTCTCAATCATTAAGGATGCCGTTCAAAATGTAAAGGACTCAAAGGCCATTGAAGTGGATATTGACAACATTCCCCTGGACGATGCCGCCACCTATGACCTCTACAGCCGGGGTGAGACAACCGCCCTGTTCCAGTTTGAATCGCCCGGGATGAAGAAAAACCTGCGCCAGCTCAAACCCAACCGGTTTGAGGACCTGATCGCCATGAATGCCCTCTACCGGCCGGGACCTATGGAGAACATCCCCAGCTACATCAAACGCAAACACGGACAGGAGAAGATTGATTACCTGGTGCCTGAAATGGAAGAGTACCTTGAGGAAACCTATGGCATCACCGTCTACCAGGAGCAGGTGATGTTGCTCTCCCAAAAACTGGCCAACTTCTCCAAAGGACAGGCCGACTCCCTGAGAAAGGCCATGGGCAAGAAAAAGAAAAAGCTCATGGAACAGCTCAAAGAGAAATTCTTCGAGGGCTGCCGCGATAATGGCTATAAGGAAGAGACCATCCATAAAATATGGAACGATTGGGAAACCTTTGCCCAGTATGCCTTCAATAAATCACACTCCACCTGCTATGCTTTCGTTTCTTACCAAACCGGTTATCTGAAAGCCCATTATCCCTCGGAATTTATGGCTGCGGTCTTAAGCCGCTGGTCATCCAATATTGATAAGGTGACCCACTTTATGGATGAATGCCGGCGTATGGGCATATCTGTGCTGGGGCCCGACGTCAACGAAAGTAAACTGAAGTTCAACGTCAACCAGGAGGGCAATATCCGGTTCGGATTAAGTGCCATTAAGGGGGTGGGAGAGAATGCCGCCCGCAAGATAATCGAAGAGCGTGAAAATCATGGAGCTTACCAGGATATTTTTGATTTTGTCGAACGGGTGAACCTGCAGGCCGTCAATAAAAAGAGTATGGAATCGCTGGCTACCGCCGGGGCTTTTGATAACCTGGGCCATTATAACCGGGCGCAGTTTTTTACCGAAAACGGCAAGGAGACTTATTTTATTGAAAGCCTTGTCAAATATGGCACCAAATACCAGAACGATAAGAAGTCCCAGCAACAGTCGCTGTTTGGCGGGGTTGGCGGGGTTGAAGTGGCCCGCCCCAAAATGCCTGAAGCTGAAGAATGGCCCAAACTGGAAAAGCTCAACCGCGAAAAGGAGTTGGTCGGGATTTATCTGTCGGCCCATCCCCTGGACGATTTTAAAACAGAGATGCGTTTCTTCACCCATGTTACCTTAAAGGAGTTGAATGCCGATATCAACAGCTACCGCAATAAGGATTTAACCGTAGGGGGAATTGTCACAGGGGCTCAGCATGCCGTCAGCCGCAAAAACAACAAACCCTTCGGCCGGCTTACCCTTCAGGATTATACCGATTCCTATGAATTTGTTGTTTTCGGCAAGGAATACCAGGAATACCGCAAATTCTTCTACGAGAACTATCCCTTACTGGTGAAAGGCTCCGTACAGCCACGTTATAATGATCCCAGCCAGTATGAGTTTAAGATTAAGGACATCCGCCTGCTGAGCGATGTCAGAGAGGATATGATCCGCACCCTCACCCTGAAGCTCCCCCTTTCAGAAGTCGACCAGGAGTTGATCCACCAGCTTAATCAATACACCAATGAGAAGGGAAAGGTGTTGATGCGCTTTAAAATCGTTGATCCCGCCGAAAACATAGCTGTCAATATGTTTTCCCGCTCCAGACGCATTCAGGTGACCAATGACCTGATCGAATTCCTCGACCAGCATTCCGCCATTCAATATACATTGAGTTAAACATTTTTTGCCTTAATTTTGTAAATACCTTTAACAATCTTAAACCACCCAAGTATGAACATTGAAGTAACCGATGCCAATTTTGATGAGCAAGTGCTCCAGTCTGATAAGCCTGTAATCGTAGATTTGTGGGCTGAATGGTGTGGCCCTTGCAAAATGATCGGCCCGATCATTGAAGAGATAGGCAAAGAGTATGAAGATCAGGTTGTTTGTGCCAAGCTGGATGTAGACAGCAATCCTCAAACTCCGACCAAATACCGGGTAAGGAATATCCCGACTGTTTTGTTTTTTAAAGACGGAGAGCTTAAGGACAAACAGGTAGGGGCTGTACCGAAAAACAACCTGCTTGAAAAGTTAAAACCCCTTATGGATTAATCGAGGCATTGTAAAATTTTACGGGGATGAAATAACTTTTTCGCCGGCTGATTTTGTCATGTTGGACAGGGTCAGCCGGCGAATTGTGCTTTGCCTCCGAGTACAATGTCTTCGCGTTCAATGTCTTCGCGTTCAAATTTTCCACGTTCAACGCCTACAGGTACTATGCCTCCGCATGCAATGCTGAGTGAAGTTTATTCGCGCGAAATGTATTGCTCATAAGCTTCCCGGATGGTACAGGGAGTCTCGACCGGAAATACTTTGATGCCGCTGCCTTTCAGGGTGCTGTCGGCTTTCGGGCCAACGTGGCCTGTTATGACTACTTCTGCTTTCAGATCAGATGCCAGCTGACCCGCCTGTATCCCAGCTCCGTGTGCGGCATTCTTATTTTCTTCATTGGAATGCCAGGTTAACTGATCCTGTTCGTTGTCATATAGTAAAAATCCTTCTGCCCTTCCGAACTTGGGATCTAATTGAGCATCCCATCCTTTTCCCCGGGCTGTGAACATTATTTTCATAGCGGTCTTTTTATTGATTTATGAAAAAGGCCGTTAAATTAATGATTTCTTTTTGCCTGCCATAATAATTGCCGAATAAATCTTGAATGACATGGTGGTGGGACTGAACCCTGTGTTTGCCAACGCACTGATCAATGATTGGGTGAACCTGATTCTATTCCGGAGTTTTCATCATGTATTTTTTATGTTGATTGTTTGTCCTGGAGGGTGGGAGGTTAGGAGATCATATCCTTCCATTGCCGGGCATTTTCAGCAGCGTAGGCCTGGTAGGTGTTGTTGAAGAAAACAAAGATATCCTGGCAATCATCCTGAAACAGGTTGATTTTTTCAAATTCGCTGGCAATTTGACTGTGGGAGTATTTGGAGTAATAAGGTTTTTCGGGGCCCTGGAATCGGAGATACATGAAATTGGCCGTACATTTCAGGTCTGTAGGGAAGTCGCGGTTATGGGAATAGACCAGGGCCGCATTGTGTTTTTCCAGGGTGCGGTAAACTTCCTGATCGAACCAGGAGGGGTGGCGGAATTCAAAGGCATAACGAAAATCCGGCATAAAATTTAGCCAGGCTTCCAGGCGGGCCAGGTTTTTTTTCATGGTTCCCGGTAACTGCACTAAAATGGGGCCCATGTTTCGGTCCAGTATATCGGGCAGGTGTCTGAAGGTTTCATATTTTTCGCTGGCAGCCTCATCACTCTTAAGCCGCTTCATATGGGAGAAGTACCGGTTGATTTTGATGACGAAACGAAAATCGTCCGGTGTATTTCTTATCCACTGCTCAAGGGTTTCCTTTCCCGGGGTATTGTAAAAGGTGCTGTTCACCTCGGTGGCATTGAAATTTTCGGCATAATATTTAAGGTGCGAGACCGGACCGCTTAGTTGTTTGGGATAAAAACGGCCCTGCCAGTCTTTGTAGCTCCAGCCTGAGGTTCCGATAAACCAGTTCATAAGGATATAATTTAATTAAAAGCTTGTAAATCAATATAATCTGAATCTTAAAACAGACATTATGTGGTCAATCATTATGAAACCCGCATGAATAATCATGTCCTTGTTGTGTAAGTCCTTGCATGCAGGTTTCATAAGGATATAACTTAATTAACAGTTTGTAACTCAATATGATCTGAATCTTAAAACAGACATTATGTGGTCAATCATTATGGAACCCGCATGTATATCCATGTCCTTGTTGGGTAAGTCCTTGCATGCGGG
>Ga0207714_1000371_pt1 | contig 31253 bp, 29 predicted proteins | sample PonA232FremontCA_2_FD_187270 | JGI IMG/M metagenome (GOLD analysis project Ga0207714, IMG submission 187270) | Marine sediment microbial community from Fremont, CA, USA - Pond A23 Sediment 2 (SPAdes) | ecosystem: Environmental > Aquatic > Marine > Unclassified | place: USA: Fremont, California...
CTCCTGGGTCAGGATCCGCTCCAGATCCTCCAGGGAGCGCCTGTCGTCGTCCACAACCAGGACCTCGATGCCGTGCATGCCGTTCCTTTTCCCGACTAGGAGGGCTCGGTGTAGGGATTGTACCCCAGGGCGTTGATCTGGGCCACAAAGCGGGCCAGACGCTCCAGCTCGGGCACCTCCTCCTTGTAGTTCAAGAGATGGGGGTGCGTGTCCAGGTAGGAGGTGTCGAAGCGGTGGGCGATGAAATCCGGATCGTCCATGATCCGCCGATAAAACGGAATGGTGGTGGTGACCCCAACGATGATGAAGCCGTCCAGCGCCCGGCGCACCCGGTCCACCGCCTCTTCCCAGGTGAAGCCGTACACCGTCATCTTGACCAGCATGGAGTCGTAGTAGCGCGGGATCTCGTACCCCTGGTACACCGCGCCGTCCAGCCGGATGCCGTGGCCTCCGGGCGACTGATAGACCTGGATGAGCCCGGGGCTGGCCATGAACTGATTCTTGGGATCCTCGGCGTTGATGCGCAGCTCGATGGCGTGCCCCCGGAACTGGATCTCCCTCTGGGAAACGGAGAGGGACTTGCCCGAGGCGATGAGCAGCTGCTCCCGAACGATGTCCACTCCGGTGATCATTTCCGTGACTGTGTGCTCCACCTGGATCCGGGTGTTGATCTCCAGAAAGAAGTAATTGCCCCGCTCGTCGATCAAGAACTCAACCGTGCCCGCGCTCACGTACTCCGTGGCCCGCGCCGCCTGGACCGCGGTTTCGCAGATCTCCTCGGCCACCGCATCCGGCAGCCCGGCCGGGGCGATCTCGATCATCTTCTGGTGCCGCCGCTGGATGGAACAGTTCCGCGTGCCCAGATGGATCACCGTACCCCGGCTGTCCGCCAGGACCTGAACTTCCACGTGGCGGGGCCTGGTGATCGCCTTCTCCAGATAGATGTCCGGATTGCCGAATGTGGTCCGGGCCTCGGAGCGGGCCGCGCGCAGCCCCTTGAGCAGCTCGTCCCTGTTCTTGGCCATGCGGATGCCCCGGCCTCCGCCTCCGGCCACCGCCTTGATCATAACCGGAAAATCGTGGCGCGCCACGAAATCCTGGGCCTGGGCCTCGCCGGCCTCGCCCTCGTCCAGAATTCCTGACCCGGGAATCACCGGGATGCCGGCCTCGATCATCTTCTTCCGGGAGATCACCTTGCTCCCCATATCGATGATCGTCTGCGCCGAGGGGCCGACAAAGGTCAGGCCCGCCTCCTCGCATAGGCGGGGCAGGTCCGGATTTTCAGCCAGGAACCCGTACCCCGGGTGCACCGCGTCGGCACCCGTCTCCTGGGCGGCCTGAATGATGTGGTCGATGTTCAGGTAGTCCTTCCGCGGACCGGCCCCGATGCACACCGCTTCATCCGCGAGGATGATATGCAGGGCATCCTTGTCTGTCTCCTCGTACACGGATACGGTCTGGATGCCCAGCTCCTTGGCCGAACGGATGATCCGGACCGCGATCTCGCCCCTGTTGGCTACCAAGAGCTTCTGGATCATAATCGCCTCCTCTGGCAGGCTCGCCTTCCGGGCTCACGCCATGGAAGGCGTGGCTATGAACAAGAAACCTGAATAACACAGTATCTCGGCAATGCAACCCCTCTTGCCACAGCCCGCCACCTGTCCTATAATTCCTCTTCGGCGGATCATTCAGCCCTGCGGCCATCGCTTGCAGCGAACGCAACCAGCGGAGCAGAAAAAAACCATGGGCCCCACTATCCGCAGACAGAAATATTCGCGCCGGGACTTCCTCTTCGGAATGGTCAACCGCTTCCGCAAAGAGGACGAGTGGGGCGAAAGCACCGGATTCGACCCCTCCTCCAGGGAAGCGGACAGCCTTATCCGGGACGGGGAATACTCCCGGGCCATGGAAATCCTGAACCGCCATCTGACCAAGAGCCCGGACAACCTGCAGGCCAGGCAGAAACTGGCCTACTGCCACCTCCGCCTGGGAGAGCTCGAGGAAAGCGTCCGCGAGTTCCGCACCATACTCCGGGAGCGCCAGCAGGACAACTTCACCAATCTCTACCTCGGCCTCGCCCTGGCCAAGCAGGGACGCGCGGAGCAAGCCATCGCCTGCTGGAGGGAATACTTCAACATCAACCACCCTATTATCCAGCGTGCCGTCAACCTTCAGATCTCGCTCCACGAGGTGAATTCCGCCGATACCCGGGACATGGTGGACAGCATCGAAGAAGCCATCCAGGAACAATCAGAGCTCAACAAGCGGGAAGGGAACGGGGATCAATCCCTTTGACCCGCTGAAAACGGATATTCAACCCGATGCGGGGACCTGTTCCATGAAGCGAAAATCCGGGACCAACCAAAGCCTCGAACGACTGGGCCGCGTAGCCCGCCACATCGCCAGCCTCGACAGCCGGGTCTTGGAGGTCTTCATCCATTCCGAAGTGCCCCGCGACCCCCTGGAAAACGACGAGGTCTACCTCGTCTGCCACCTGGCGGATCACGCCATAAGCAACGATCTGGACCGCTACAACGACGAGGGCTATCTCTGGGGCCTGGACATGCAGGAGCGCATAAGCCAAGTGCTGGCCGAGGAAGGCATCGAGAACGAGGTCATCGTCGCCCCGTTCAATTTCCGGCTGCATGAGGACGGGGAATACGGGAGCTACTACCACACCCTCTATCTCAAGGAGGGCTTCACCCCGGTTGTCGAGCTCGCGGACCAGAAGAAACAGGCCAGGGACCGGGAAATCCTGGAGGATTCGGAGCGCTCTGAATGAGGGCCCGCCGCTCCCGGTTCAGTGAATCAGTGAGTCAGTTGGTCAGTGGGACAAGGAGTCCGACCTCCGACCTCCGATCAGTGCCGCTTTTCCTCGGCAAGGGCCTGCTTCACCCGATAGACGCCAGCCCCGAGCATCAGCGCAAGAAAGATGAAAATGCCGCTGACGCCCACAAAGCCGGCCGGCGTGCTGTGGGCCATATTTTGCACTAGAGTGAGGATCGTCTCCATCGCTTGTTCCTCCCGTCCTGGTTGAACCCCTCGCGGGCAGGCTCACCCTTCGGGCTCCAAAGAGCCCTCAGTAGCGAACGATCCAGCCGCTTTCCCGGCTCACTCCCTCCCCCAGCTCCAGGCCGAGCCACTCGAGCAGGACCCGGAGCAGGGAACGCTTGCGCTGAGGCCCTTCCACAAGGCTCACTCTTTTGGTGATCCCGCACATCTCCTTCAAGATCGCCCGGGCCTTGTGCCGACCGCCCAGGTCGTCCACCAGCCCCTTCCGCTTGGCCTGGCTCCCGGTGAAGGCCCGCCCGTCCGCAAGCTTGCGCACCTTGCCCGGCTCCATGTCCCGTCCCTCGGCCACGGCATCCACGAACTGCCCAAAGAGATTATCCACAAGGTTCTGGAAATAGCGCCTCTCCTTGTCCGTGAGCGGCTTGGTCGGCGAGCCCGCGTCCTTGTACTGCCCGCTGACGATGACCTGCTGCCGGATGCCCAGACGCTCCATCAGCTCGCGAACATTGGGCACATTCGCCTTGACCCCGATGCTTCCGGTGATTGTGCCCGGATTGGCCACGATGCGATCCGCGCCGCAGGCCACGTAGTATCCGCCAGATGCCGCGACCTGGCCCATGGATACGACCACGGGCTTGTCCACCTGCGCGAGCGCGGCGTGGATCTCCTGGGACGGAGCGACGAGCCCGCCCGGGGAGTTGATCCGGACCAGGATACCTTCCACCTGGCTGTCGCGCTGCAGCTTGTGCACCCAGTCCACAATGGCCCTTGGGCTCTCGATGCTCCCCTGCACGCGCACCACTCCCAGCTTGGCTCCCCCTGAAAGGAGTCCCGCTCCGGGCCAGGCACGAAAAAAGGCCATGGTCCCCATCAAGAGGACCACGGCCGAAAAAAGCAGAAACAATCCGAAAATAAAGGGATGTCTCTGACTGAATCTCACACTATTCGGCATCTTCCAGCTTTTGCTTGATCAGGTCGCCCAGGTTGTTCCCGGTGGCCTCGGATGAGCCCTGCTGATCCTGGTTCCTGCGCCGTTCCTCGTCTTCCAGGTGCTGCTTCACGGACAGCCCGAGCTTGCGCTCCTCCGCGCTAACCCGAATGACCTTGGCAGTGACCTCCTGGCCCACCTCATACTCCTCGGTGGGATTCTTCTCCCCTTTCTCCCTGGTGATCTCGGACTGGTGCACAAGGCCCTCGATCCCTTCCTCCACCTCCACAAAGAGGCCGAAGTCGGTGATGTTGGTGACCTTGCCAGTCACGACCGTACCTTCGGGGTACCTTTCCGGGATGCGGGACCAGGGATCCTCGTGCAGCTGCTTCACCCCAAGGGTGAACTTCTCGTTCTCCCGATCCACGGTGAGCACCTTGGCCCGCACCATGTCCCCCACCTGGTACACCTCCTCCGGATGATGGACCTTCTTGGTCCAGGAGAGGTCGGAAACGTGGATCAGCCCGTCGATACCGTCCTCAATACCGATGAACAGGCCGAAGTCGGTGATGTTCTTGATCGGCGCCTCCAGCACAGTACCCTCGGGGTACTTCTCCTCCACGATGTCCCAGGGGTTGGGCCGGACCTGCTTCATGCCCAGGGAGATACGCTTTTTCTCCGCGTCCACCCCGAGAACGATCACATCCACATCGTCCCCGTTCTTGACCATCTGGGAGGGGTGCTTCAGCTTCCGGGTCCAGGACATCTCGGAGATGTGCACCAGCCCTTCCACGCCGGGCTCCAGCTCGACAAAGGCACCGTAGTCCATGATATTGGTCACCCGCCCGGTGACCTTCTGGCCCTCGGGGTACTTCTCGTGGATGTTCTCCCAGGGATTGGGGACCAGCTGCTTCAGGCCCAGGGAGACCTTCTGCGACTCCCTGTCGAAGGAGAGGACCTTCAGCTCCAGGTTGTCCCCCATCTGGACCATCTCCTTGGGATGCTTGATCCGCCTCCAGGACATGTCCGTGATGTGGAGCAGACCGTCCAGTCCGCCCAGATCGATGAAAACCCCGTAGTCGGTAATATTCTTGACCTTGCCCTGGACCACCTGGTCCTCCTCCAAGGTCTCCATAAGCTCCTGGCGCTTCTTCTCCCGTTCCTCTTCCAGGATGACCCTGCGGGAGACGATCACGTTGGTTCGCTTGCGGTTGATCTTGAGGATGCGGAACTCGAAGTCCTGGCCCACCAGGGCGTCCATGTCCGGGACGGGCCGCAGGTCCACGTGGGATCCGGGAAGGAAGGCCTCGATGCCCTTGACCTCCACGGTGTATCCGCCCTTGATCCGCTTGACGATGCGGCCGGGCACGTTCTCCTCATTCCGCTGGAACTCCTCCAGCTCGTCCAGGACGCGCATCCTTTTGGCGCGCCTGTGGGACAGGGCGATGACCCCTTCCTGGTCGTCCTTGTGCACGACAAAGACGTCCACCTCGTCGCCCTCGGCCACGGTGAGATTCCCCTCGCTGTCCTGGAACTCCTCAACTGGGATCTGGCCCTCGGACTTGAAGTTCACGTCGACCAGGACCACCTCCGGTCCGATGCGAACCACCTTGCCCTTAATCAGGCCGCCTTCTTCCAGCTCGGCAAAGTCCTTCTGCAGGTAGCTTTCCAGGGCGCTCTCGAAATCTTCGAATCCCGCCGCGTCGTTAAAAGTCTCGTTCATGGATTCCTCGTTGTTTTGCATCAATCTTTCCCCCTAGACAAAATAAGTTTGATGCCTTTTACCAGATATGAGCCCCCTTGACAACACGAAAAAGGGGCTCGGAACACATTTTCTGCCTCCTGGCCCAAAATAATTCGGCTCCAGGGACGCTCAAGCCCGCCACTGGATCCTATTCGGCCCTTGTTTCAGACCAGGGCCACGAGATCGTAGGTCCGCGTCTCTTCGATTCTGGCGCTCACCATGTCTCCGGGGGAAAGATTTTCTCCGCTCACGTAGCAGATGCCGTCCACCTCCGGGGCCTGGAACCAGACGCGGCCCTCGTACAGGGTGGGCCACTCCGGATTGGGCCGGTCCACGAGAACGGCCATCTCCCGTCCCTGATACGCTTCCAGCTGATCTTCGCTGATCTCCGCCTGGATGCGCATCAGCTCATTCCTGCGGGCCTCCTTCAGCTCCCGGTCCACCTGTCCGAAAAATTCCGCGGCCCGGACCCCCTCTTCGGGCCAGAAGGCGAACACCCCCATGTGCTGGAAGCGGTGCCGACGCACAAAATCGCTCAGCACGCGGAAGTGCTCCTCCCCCTCGCCGGGGAAGCCGGTCAGCAGAGTGGTCCGCAGGCTGGCCTCCGGGAAATGGCTCCGTACCAGATCCACCACGCGATCGGGCTGAGTCGCGAAGGGACGGCCCATGGCCCTGAGGATATCCGGATGGGCGTGCTGAAGGGGAATATCGAAATAGGGGAGCAGGGGCGGGCTCACTTCGCGCAGGGCGGCGAGCAGGCGCTCATTGATCCCGGAAGGGTAGAGGTACATCAGCCTGAGCCAGGCAAGGCCCGGAAGTGAGGCCAGCTCCCGCAGCAGGGCGGGCAGGTCCTGGTTCGGGCCCAGATCGCGGCCGTATTCCGTCACGTCCTGCCCCACCAGGATCAGCTCGCGAACGCCCTGGTCCAGCAGAAAGCGGGCCTCTTCCCTGAGGGACTCAATGCTCCGGGAGCGCATCCCGCCCCTGATGTCCGGAATGAGGCAAAAGCTGCAGGAACGGTCGCAGCCCTCGCTGATCTTGAGATAGGCATGGGAGGCCCCGGTGCTGATCACCCTGGCCGGAGCGGACCCTCCTCGAGCGGGCTCAGGTGCCGGCCCTTCCCCTTCGTCCTCGCGGCCGAGGGCCGGGAGGAGGTAGGACCCCGCTTCCTCCTGCCCGGCCAGGGGCACCCAGAGATCCACTTCCGGTAGCTCGCGCTCCAGCTCGGCGCCGTAACGGGCGTGAAGGCATCCCGTCACCGCGATCAAGGGCCGGGGGGAGAGCTCCTCCACGTCTCTGGCCGTTTCCAGGATGGTCTGGACGGATTCCTCCACCGCGGGCTGAATGAAACCGCAGGTATTGATGAGCACGACTGCCGCCTCGGAAAGCGATTCCACCGGCTGGAACCGGTCTCCGAGGACCCCGAGGATCTTCTCCGTGTCCACGAGATTCTTGGGGCAGCCGAGGCTGATGGTATAAACCGGGATGGGTCGGGCCATATTCCGCTTCCTGCTGTTGAATTTGCCGCGGAATGGGAGTATGCTGCACAATAATCCGAATCACCCCTTGCCCGCGGAATCAGGCAAGATAGCTCAGGTGGAGCGCGAACTCAAGCACGCAGCCCCGACGAGCCCGGCTCTCGGTGTTGACCTTGTGCGTGCCGGAGGTGTAGGGCACGCATGAGCCCTGTCCGTCTTTCGCGCCATTTGCGGCACCGGGTCAATCCACCGCCCTGAGCGCGGAAGCCGGACCCTGAGTTTTCGCACGTTTTTCCATCAGGGCAAGCCGCTCTTGGGAGGTCCCGTATGGATATCGTGGTCGGAACGCGCAACACGGGCAAGCTGAAAGAAATAAGCTCCCTTTTCTCCGAGCTCGGAACCGAGGCCAGGATCCTGGGTCTGGACTCCTTTCCGGATCTACCGGAGATCCCAGAGCCGGGAAGGACCTTCGAGGAGAACGCCCTGTACAAGGCCCGTTCCGTGGCCTGGCACACCGGGCTCGTGAGCCTGGCGGACGACTCCGGGCTCGAGGTGGACGCCCTGGGGGGCGAGCCGGGAATCTACTCCGCGCGCTACAGCGGTCCCAAGGCCTCGGACGAGGAGAACAACGCCAAGCTTTTGGCCCGGCTGGACGGGGTCCGCTTTTCCCGGAGGACGGCCAGGTTCCGCTGCGTTCTGGCCACATGCGCTCCCGGCGGAGACTATTTCCTCGCCAGGGGGGCCTGGGAGGGCATGATCCTGCATGAGCCCCGCGGAGAGCACGGCTTCGGATACGACCCGATCTTCTACGATCCGGAGCTGGACCTGGCTGCAGCGGAAATGGCCATGCCCCAAAAGAACGAGCGGAGCCACAGGGGCAGGGCACTGAGCGACTTCGCGGCAAAATGGCAGGATTTCGCTGAATCCCTTTCCTGACACGGCCCAGGCTCTGGTCTTCATTTTGCGAAACTTGGGGGGCCCTGCTAAAGGGATATCCGATATCCCCCGATTCGTAATCTGTGGCGAGGGCCTCGCCACTGGTGAATTGGGCCAGGCATTCGGGAACCGCAAAGCGCCAAGCGGCGGGACATCCCTCGCCCATACCCCAAATGCTTGAGCCCGCAAGGGACAACGCTGAACAGGGAACGCTGAACGGGGAACGGAACAAAGCAAGGACTCGAAATATGTGCGGCATCATCGGATACGCCGGCCATCGGCCGGCGGTAACCGTCATCCTGGAGGGCCTGAAACGGCTGGAATACAGGGGATACGACTCCGCAGGCATGGCCCTGATCCAGAACAGAGAGCTCAACGTGGTCCGGGCCAAGGGCAAGATCCGGGAGCTGGAGGACAAGCTCGCCTTCCAGGATCCCTATCACGCCACCACCGGCATCGGACACACCCGCTGGGCCACCCACGGCCTGCCCTCCGAGGAAAACGCCCATCCCCATCCGGACCAGGAGCACAAGCTCGCCCTGGTGCACAACGGGATCATCGAAAACCACACCCGGCTCAAGCGCGAGCTGCAGCAGCTCGGCTGCAGCTTCCGCTCCGACACGGACACCGAGGTCCTGTCCCACCTCATCAGCCAGGAGCTGAAGCGCCTGGGGGATGTCCCCCTGGCCATGAGCGCCGCCCTGCAGAAGGTGGAGGGCTCCTATGCCGTGGCCCTGATCAGCCTCAACGGCGAGGGCCAGATCTGGGCCGCGAGGCACTCGAGTCCGCTCATCCTGGGACTGGGACAGGGAGAGAACTTCGTTGCCTCGGACATCCCGGCCTTTCTGCCCTACACCCGTGAGGTGGTCTTTCTGGAGGACGACGAGATCGTGCAGATAACCCCCTCCTCCTGGCAGGTCCTGGACGGCTCCAGCCTGGAACACCGGAACAAGGAACAGGTCCACATCTCCTGGGACGTGCAGTCCGCGCAGAAGTCCGGGTACCGCCACTTCATGCTCAAGGAGATCATGGAGCAGCCCCAAGTGGTCCGGGACTGCCTGGCCGGACGCACCGACTCCTCCCGGGCGGCCACGCTTCTGCCGGAGCTGGATCACCTGCCCCTGCCCCGCAGACTGCACATCGTGGCCTGCGGGACCTCCTATCACGCGGGGCTCTGGGCCCGGAACATCTTCCAGGAGTGGGCCGAGATCCCGGTGGAGGTGGAAATCGCCTCCGAGTTCCGCTACAACCGCCGGATCATCGAGGAAGGGGACCTGATCCTGGCCGTGAGCCAGTCCGGGGAAACAGCGGACACCCTCGCCGGGCTGCGCCAGGCCAGGCAGCTGGGACACCGGGTCCTGGGCCTGTGCAACGTCCTGGGCTCCTCCATCGCCAGGGAGGCGGACGGAGTGGTCTACACCCAGGCCGGACCGGAGATCAGCGTGGCCTCCACCAAGGCCATGTGCAGCCAGATGACGGCCATGCTGCTTCTGGCCCTGCACTGGGGGCGCATGAAGGGTGTTCTGGAGGAATCCGTCTGCCGCGACGTCCTTCGCGGGCTGGAGGATCTCCCCGCCATACTGGAGGCGGAGCTGGAAGGAATGCAGCAAACGGCCCAAAGGCTGGCCCGGAAGTACGCCTGGTGCCGCAGCTGCTTCTTCCTGGGCAGGGGTGACCACTTCCCCCTGGCCCTGGAGGGCGCGCTCAAGCTCAAGGAGATTTCCTACATCCACGCCGAGGGCTATGCCGCGGGAGAGATGAAGCACGGCCCCATCGCCCTGGTGGACCCGGAGTTTCCCGTTTTCGCCCTCGCTCCGGACAACGCCCTGCAATCCAAGCTGCTCAGCAACCTCCAGGAGGTGCGCACCAGGGGCGGCCCGGTGATTTGCCTGGCCCCGCCCGGCCTGGACCAGGACATGGACGACATATGGGAGATCCCCGCGATCCGGGACCCCCTGAACGGATTCCTCTTTCTTTCCGCCCTGCAGCTCTTTGCCTACGAAATGGCCGTCTATCTGGGCAAGGACGTGGATCAGCCCAGGAATCTCGCCAAGAGCGTAACCGTGGAATAGGGCTCCTATGCGCCATATCCGGCTCCTTGTCTGCCTGACCCTCATCGCCGCCTGCCTCGGCCCGGCGCTTCCCGCTCGCGGCTCGCCGGCCTCCGCCTTCCAGAAGGGCTGGCGCGAGTTCCACGCGCTTCGCAAAGATGAGGATCGGGCCCAGTACCGCTCCAGCTGGCTCGAGGTCAAGAAGCGCTTCCAGCAGGCGTACAGGCAGAACCCCGACGGATCCTACGCTCCGAAGTCCCTGTACTATCTGGGCCGCACCTTCCAGGAGCTGGGCAAGCGCTCCTACCTGGAAGAGGACTATCACCGGGCCATCGATTACTTCCAAAAACAGCTGGACCGCTTTCCGGAGCACGACTGGTCCGACGACGCCAAGCTCTTCATGGCCAAGATCCGGAGGAATCACCTGCAAGAACAGGACAAGGCCTACCTGGATCTCCTGGACCTCCTGCACGAATATCCGGACGGGGACAAGAGGGACGAGGCCAAGGAGCTCCTGAGCAGGATCGACGAACAATACAAGGAGAGCCTGGAACGGGAGCGATCGAAGGGGAGTTCCTCTTCCGGGCGGTCCCTGCGACGGATGACCAAGCTGCAGGATATCCGCCACTGGAGTAACGAGGACTATACGCGGGTGGTGCTGGACCTTGAGGAAAAGACCCAGCACAACGACTTCCTGCTCCAAAACAACCCGGAACGGAACAAGCCCCATCGCCTGGTCATCGACCTCACCGAAACCTGGATCCCGGAGGATATGGACAGCTCCCTTCGGGTCGACGACGGGCTGCTGCAGAAGGTGCGGATCGGCCAGCACCGCAAGTCCATCAGCCGTATTGTTCTCGATCTCCAGGACCTGGAGGACTATCGCGTCTTCTCCCTGCAGAACCCCTACCGGGTGGTGGTGGATGTCTACGGGGACAAGTCCCCGGGGGAGCAGGCCCGGAAGCAGACGGCCAACCTCCCGGTGAACCTGGAGCAGGAGGGGGTCCGGGGCGATCTGGTGAAACAGCTGGGCCTGGACGTGGAGACGGTCATGCTGGATCCCGGTCACGGAGGCAAGATGCCCGGCGCTGTCGTGAACGGGATCATGGAGAAGGACATCAACCTCCGTCTCGCCAAGATCCTGGGCAAGACCCTGGAGAAGCAGGGATTCAAAGTCCTGTACACTCGGAAGGGGGACGAGCACGTTCCCCTGGAGGAGCGGACCGCCCTGGCCAATTCCAAGAAGGCGGATCTCTTCATCTCCATCCATTGCAACGCCCACGACAACTCCCGAGTGCGCGGCCTGGAGATCTACAACCTCAACCTGGCCACCTCAGAGGACGCGGCTGAAGTGGCCGCCCGGGAAAACTCGGTCTCGCAGAACAAGATCAGCGATCTGGAGGTCATCCTCACCGACCTCATGCTCAAGTCCAAGATCCGGGAATCCTCGAACCTGGCCCAGGACGTGCTCAGCGAGGCGGAGCAGTACGGCAAGCAGTTCTACGAACTGGGCCGATGCGAAACGCGCCAGGCCCCATTCTATGTGCTCATGGGAGCCAAGATGCCCGCCATCCTCGTCGAGGCCGGCTATCTGACCAATCCTACGGAACGCGAGCGCCTGCAGAAATACGCCTACCTCAAGAGGATCTCCTGGGGGATCACCCAGGGAATCCTGGCCTACAAGAAGGAGATCTCGCGTCAGGCCAGGCGGGACTGATCAGGCCTTGAAAAAGAGGTACCCCGCCAGGGCCAGGAGAACGCAGGCGAAGCCCCGCTTGAACCCGCCTGTGGACACCCCCTCCAGGAGCCTGGCGCCGATCTGGGCTCCAGCGACCCCGCCGAGCCCCAGAAGCAGCCCGGCACGCATGTCCACGTTGGCCAGCTTGTTGTGGGCGAGCAGGGCGGACAGGGAAATGACCAGGATGGCGGCGAAGGATGTCCCGACCGCCTTCTGGGCCGTGTATCCCCAGAGCAGAAGAAGGGGGACCATGAGGAAGCCGCCCCCCAGGCCGGTAAAGGAAGCGGCCAGCCCCACCACAACCCCGAAAGCGAGCAGTTGAGCGCTTGCAAGCATTTTTCCCTCCTTGCTTGTCCCTTGGTCTTTTTTAACCGCCAAGATGCCAAGGCCGCCAAGTGTGGCGCCAAGGAAAGATGTTTTGCTTTGCGGGCGTTCCCGCAAAGCAAAGGACGCCTTCGCTGTTGAAAAGGCTTGCTTGGCGCTCTTGCCTGCCCTGAAATGCCGGCGAAGCCGGCCCTGCGAAGCAGGATTTCACAGGGGCGCCTTGGCGGTTCCTTGAATCTCATGAGAACAGACTCAGCCTGGCCCCGTCGGATTCTCCCCTTGACTGAGCCGAAAAAATCACCATGAATAATACACGTACCGTGCGCAAGTCTGAAACCCTTTCCAGGCACCGGACAGCCCCGAGGGTCCGGTCCTCGGGATTCCGGATCACACGCGGTTTTTCGCGAACCCAGAACAACGGAGGTAATGGGATGATCCTGCACGAATTCCACTGCAAGCAGTGCGACAAGCAGTTCGAGGAAATGGTCTCCAGCAACCAGGAAACTCCCCGTTGCCCCTCCTGTGGCAGCCAGGAGGTCAAGCGTCTGCTCAGCGCCGTGAAGCGAACCGGCGGCAACGCTGACCCGGACGCCCTGGGCAATGCCTGCGGGCCCGTGGGAGGCTTTTCCTGAGCCAGCTAATCCGGCTCCCGTGGGGAGCCTTGACGGAGATCGGAGGCCGGAAGTCGGAGGTCGGATGACGGCCTCACTGACACACTGACCTACTGACACACTGACCTACTGACTTACTGAATTACTGACTTCACCCCAACCGGGAACCGTAAACCTGGAACCCGAAACGAAGAACCGTGAACGCGGAACGCCAATGCGCAACCTGCTCGACTATTCGTATGCCCAGCTTCTGGAGTGGGTCCGCAACCAGGGCTGGAAACCCTTCCGGGCCAAGCAGATCTGGCAGTGGGTCTGGCAGAAGGGATGCACCGACTTCAACCGGATGAGCGATCTGAACAAGCAGATCCGCTCCCGACTGCTGGAGGCCTTTACTCTGGATCACCCGGAAGTCCACACTGTTCGCGCGAGCAGCGACGGAACGATCAAATTCCTGCTCCGGGTGGGGTGGGGCGACCTGATCGAGACCGTGCTCATTCCGGAGGGGGACCACTACACCCAGTGCCTGTCCTCCCAGGTGGGATGCCCCCTGGCCTGCACCTTCTGCAGCACAGGCCGGATGGGCTTTTCCCGCAATCTATCCTCTGGAGAGATCCTGGGCCAGATCCTGGTCGCCGGGGACTACCTGACCCGCCGGCAGGATCCCGTCCCCTTGCGCAACCTCGTATTCATGGGCATGGGCGAGCCCCTGCTCAACTGGCCCCAGGTGGAAAAGGCCCTGCGCATAATCCGGGACGACACTGGGCTCGGATTCTCCTATCGCCGCACCACCCTGTCCACAGTGGGCGTCCCAGCGCCCCTGCGCTATTTCGCAGAAAGCGGTTTGGGCTCGCTTGCGGTCTCCCTGCACGCCCCGACTCAGGAGCTGCGGTCCCGGCTCATGCCCAAGGCAGCCTCCCTGGTTTCCCTGGACAAGCTGATCCGGATCCTGGAGGAGCTCCCTCTCAAGCCCAGGCAGCGCATCACCCTGGAATACGCCCTCATCGGCGGGGTCAACGACGACTTGAAGCACGCCAGGCAGCTGAATCGAATCATTTCCACCCTGCGCTGCAAGGTCAATCTCATCGCCTTCAACCCGGACGAGGCCATTCCCTATCAGGCCCCGAAACAGGACGATGTCCTTCGTTTCGAGGAATTTCTGCGGAGCAAGGACAAGGCCGTTTTCCTGCGCAAAAGCAAGGGGCTGGACATCGATGCCGCCTGCGGTCAGCTGAGGAACAAGGAACAAGCTGCCGGGTCATGAAGAATCCCCCTGTCAGAGGCTTTACAAGCCACGCATTCTCGGGCTAGGCTACTGGTTTCCCCTGACGAACAAGGAGTGATTCAACAGGCTGTCAGAGCAGCGCAACAGCGCATGCCCGGAGATTGCTTATGCTCACACCCGATTTCGACAAGACCGGTGGTCTGGTTCCGGCCATCGTCCAGGACTCCGAAAGCAAGGAGGTCCTCATGCTGGCATATATGGACAGGCAGGCCTGGGAAAGAACAAACAGCACCGGCGTGGCCCATTTCTACAGCCGCAGCCGGGACAAGATCTGGCAAAAGGGCGAATCCTCCGGAAACGTGCAGCAGGTGGAAGCGGTGCGCCTGGATTGCGACGCGGACACGATCCTGCTCCAGGTGCGCCAGATCGGCGGGGCGGCCTGCCATACCGGATACCACAGCTGTTTCTACCGCGAGCTCGGGCCGGAGGGAACCACAATCTGCTCCGAAAAAATCTTCGATCCCAAGGAGGTCTACAGCTAAATGGCGCGCGGAAAGCCCTTGAGACTCGGCATCCCCAAAGGCTCCCTGGAGGAGTCCACCATCAAGCTCTTCGCCAATTCCGGCTGGAAGATCCGCCTGCACCACCGCAACTACTTTCCGGACATCGACGATCCGGATGTGGAGTGCACCATGTGCCGTGCCCAGGAAATGCCCGTGTACATCGAGGACGGCACCCTGGACGTGGGCCTGACGGGCAAGGACTGGATCCTGGAGAACGAGGCCGAGGTGGACAAGGTCTGTGAGCTGGTGTACTCCAAGACGAGCAATCGTCCGGCCCGCTGGGTCTTAGCGGTCGCAAGCGACTCTCCCTACAGACGGCCCGAGGACCTGCAGGGCAAGAAGATCGCCACCGAGCTGGAGAACTTTACCCGAAAGTATTTCCAGGAGGCGGACATCCCTGTGGAAGTGGAGTTCTCCTGGGGCGCCACCGAGGCCAAGGTGGCCTCCGGGCTTGCGGATGCCATCGTGGAGGTCACGGAAACCGGGACAACCATTCGAGCCCACGGGCTGCGGATCATCGCCGAGATGATGCAGACCTCCACTCAGCTCATCGCCAACAAGCAGGCCATGCGGGACGAGTGGAAGCGGGCCAAGATCGATCAGATGAGCACGCTCCTGCAGGGCGCCCTCCGCGCTGAGCGCCTGGTGGGCCTGAAGATGAACGTGCGCCGGGACGATCTGCAGGAGGTCATGGCCATGCTGCCCAGCCTCACTTCCCCGACAATCGCCGACCTCTACCAGGAGGGCTGGCTCTCGGTGGAAATCGTGGTTGATGAGTCCATTGTCCGGGATCTGATTCCCAGGCTCCGTTCCAGCGGAGTGGAAGGGATTATCGAGTATCCCCTGAACAAGGTGATTTAGCCCCGGGGGCGCCTTTGCAGGGTGGCCCCTCGACCAGCAACTCAACCCAGTGGGGCACCATGAACACGCTCAAGCTGCTCGTCCCTATCGCAGTCGCCGCCCTGTCCCTGTCCATCCTGGGCTGCGCCGCGACATCCCCTCAAATTTCCGATAAGACCCAGGCCCAAATCCAGCTGGCCAACTCCCATCTGCAGAATGGCCAGCCCAGGCGCAGCCTCAAGGAGCTGCTTTCCCTCAGGGATCGCGCGAACGAGGTTCCGGAATACCACTTCCTGCTGGGCATGACCTATCTCCGGCTCGAGGGCAGGACCCAGCACGCCATCAGTGAGCTGAAACGAGCCACCGAGCTTGCTCCCAAGCTGGGCATGGCCTGGAACAACCTGGGCATGGCCTACATCCAGGCCGACCGCCTGGACAAGGCGGAAGAGAGCCTGAAGAAGGCCCTGTCCATTCCCACCTATCTCACACCGGAATACGCGGCGTACAATCTGGGACGCCTCTACAGAAAGCAGAATCGGCCGCAAAAGGCCATCAAATTCGGCAACAAGGCGCTTCGGGAGAATTGGCGCTACGTCCCCGCCTACTTCCTGCTCTCCGAGCTCTACACGGAACAGGGCCAGCCGAAGGAGGCCAGGGACATCCTGAAAAGGGGAGTAGAGGCCTTTCCGGACAACGCCCGGCTCTGGCTTCGATACGGCAAGATCCAGCTCCGGCTGGGCGAACAGGACCAAGCGGTACGGTCCTTTCAAAGGGTGCTCGACATTGCCCCGGACTCAGACCCGGCCCAAGTGGCCCAGGATTACCTGGATCTCCACGAATCCTGAAAACGCTTGCGCATCCCAGAATAACGCCCCGCACATCCTGGGAATCAATCCCTGGATCTACGACTTCGCCGCGTACAACCTCTGGTCCCGCCCCCTGGGCCTCATCTCCGCATTGCAGGCATTCTCCCGCAGCGGGTGCCACGTGGCCCTTCTGGACTGCATGGACCGGACCTGGAGGGAAGTGGACTGGCCCGAGCCGCAGGGATACGGCTGCGGTCGCTATCCCCGAACCGAAATCCCCCCGCCTGCCGGACTCAGCCGCATCCCCAGGCGCTTCTGCCGCTACGGGCTGCCTCGTGAGGCCGTCTCCGGAGCCCTGGCCCGCATGGACCCCCCTCCGGACCTGGTGCTTATCAGCTGCATCATGACCTACTGGTACCCCGGGGCTGTTTCCGCGGCCCGCCTTGTGCGCCGCATCTGGCCCAAAGTGCCCGTCGCCCTGGGCGGGGTGTATCCCACCCTCTGCCCGGAGCATGCGAGCGGGACCGTTCCAGCGGACCGCATCCTGACGGGCCCGGTCGAGGAAAACACGAACTGGGCCAAGCTCTGGCAGCTCCTTGGCTGCGACCCTCCTCCCGCGCCCGAGCCGGAGGCGGGAGCCCTCCTGCCCCATCTGTATCCCCAGGCCGAGTTCTCCGTGCTTCTTGGCTCCAGGGGATGTCCCTTCTCCTGTGCCTACTGCTCCAGCAGCCTGCTCTATCCGGAGTATCGCCAGGGTTCCTGGAAGCGCCTCCTGGAGCAGGTCCGATTGGAGCACGCCAAGGGGGTCCGGGACTTTGCCTTCTACGACGACGCGCTGCTGGTCCAGCCGGAAAACTGGCTTATTCCCTTTCTCGAGGGCCTCATTGAAAGCGGGCTCTCCATGCGCCTGCACACGCCCAACGGCTTGCACGCGAAGTACCTGCGCCCGGATGTCTGCCGTCTGCTCCACGGGGCGGGCCTGACCACCGTGCGCCTGGGGCTGGAAACGAGCAGCTTCCGGAACAGGCCGGACAGCAAGCTGACCCGCCAGGAATGGGACACTGGAGTGGGCAACCTCCTGCGGGCCGGGTTCCGTCCGGAGAACGTGGGGGCCTATATCCTCTTCGGGCTCCCGGATCAGGAGGAACAGGAGATCCGCCGGGCGGTGGCCTTCGCCAAGAGCTACGGTATTCGCCCCCACTTGGCCCATTACTCGCCTATCCCGGGCACGGAGATCTTTCCCCGGGCGGAGTGGGCCTCGCCCTACCCCCTGCGGGAGGACCCCCTGTACCAGAACCGGGCTATCTGGCCCTGTTATCCCGGGGGGTTCACGTGGCGGGAGCGCAATCGCTGGATGGAGATCCTGCGCCAACCCCACGGCTCCAGTGCGTGAGTGGCGCGATCCGGAGGTCGGACTCACTGATCAACTGACGCACTGACATACTGACGCGCCGATTCACTGACTCACTGATCCGAAAACCCTGAACGGAAAACGGGTAACCCAAAACCTTGAACGGGGAATGCAGAACGGGGAACCCGGAACGCGGAACGCCCTCGCTTGACGCGAGACCAAATAGCAGGTACGCAACTCCCATTGTCCTGAGCTGGACCGGGACGCTACCGGCGGATACACTGGACAAGACCAAGCTGTGTTGGGCCCCACCTCTCGCCTTGTATGCCGGATCGCCCGGCATCCTCTCCGGCGGTGCCGCAGACCGCGTCGTCCCATGTTTGCGCCCAGTCGCCACAGGACCTGAGCCGCACGGGGTTTTCCCTGCATGGGAAGGGCCGGCACGGTGAGCGGCTCGGGACAGCGGGGCCCGCTTGTCCCTTCGCCTTGAGCTTTTGCGGCCAATCTTTTTTTTTCGGAGGCACCTTTTGCGCGCACACACAATCAGCAACAACACCTTTCCCAATATTCCGGAACGCATCGGCAGGCTCGGCGAGCTCGCCGAGAACCTCTGGTGGTGCTGGAATCCCCAGGCCCGAATGCTCTTCAAGATGCTGGATCGCCAGGCCTGGAAGGACAGCGGGCACAACCCGGATCGCATGCTCAAATCCCTCCCCGGTGACGCCCTGGTTTGGGCCTCCAGGGATCGGAACTACCTGCGGCACTACGACTTGGTCCTGTCCCAGTTCGACGCGGAAGCCTACCCCGGGGACTACCTCGGGGGACCCATCGCCTATTTCAGCGCGGAATACGGGCTGCACCACTCCCTGCCCTTCTACGCCGGGGGACTCGGCTTTCTGGCCGGGGATCACCTCAAGGAGTGCAGCGACATGGGCGTGCCCCTGGTGGCGGTGGGCTTCATGTATCCTTCCGGATACCTGCAGCAGACCGTGGACAACAACGGCTGGCAGCATGGCCTGACCCAGACCGTGGACCGCGAGTCCGCCTCCATCAACCAGATCCTGGATCCAGAGGGCAAGCAGATCGTGGTGGAGGTGCCGCACATACAACCCGTCCTGCGGGCGGCCCTGTGGAAGGTGGCCGTGGGCCGGGTCACCCTGCTGCTCATGGACACGGAGATCGAGGACAACCCACCCTGGATCCGGGATATCGCCAAGCAGCTCTACACCAGCGACCAGGAACAGCGCCTGCTCCAGGAAATCATCCTCGGGCTGGGGGGATACGCCGTGCTCCAGGAAATGGAGGTCGCGCCCTCCATGCTCCATCTGAACGAGGGCCATCCCGCCTTTGCCCTGCTGGAGGCCGTTCGGGGCCTGATGGAGCAGGGCATGAGCTATGACGCGGCCAGGGAGCGCGTTCGGGGCTCGAGCCTGCTCACCACCCACACGCCTGTGCCTGCGGGCCACGATGTCTTCCCCGAGGAGATGGTGGAAAAGTATTTCGCCCCCTATCGTGAGGCCCTCGGCCTGGACCGCGAGGCCTTCCTGGAGCTGGGGCGCCATCCGGAGCATCCCGAGGCCGGATTCAACATGACCGTTCTCGCCCTCAAGCTGACTGGCAAATGCAATGCGGTGAGCCGACGCCACGGAGAGGTCACCCGGCACATGTGGCAACCTCTGTGGCCGGACAGGAGCCCGGAGGAGGTGCCCGTGGGCCACGTCACCAACGGGGTGCACCTGCCCACCTGGCTCGAGCCCAAGATGCGCCTTTTGTTCAACCGCTACTTCAGCGACGGGTGGATCAAGGCCCAGGACAACCCAGCCATATGGGAGTTCGTTGAGGAGATCCCCGATTTCGAGCTGTGGCGGAACCACTTCTGGCTCAAGATCAAGCTCTTCAATTACATCCGTCAGCTCGCCAGGAGAGACTGGACCATGCGCCGGAGCCCGGACATTCTCCCCGCCCTGGGGACCATGCTCGACCCCTCGGTGCTCACCATCGGGTTCGCGCGGCGCTTTGCCACGTACAAGCGGGCGGATCTCGTTCTCCGGGACCCGGAACGGATCAAGCGCCTGGTCAACGACAACTGGCGCCCCATCCAGATCATCTTCGCCGGCAAGGCCCACCCGGCTGACGACGAGGGCAAGCGCCTCCTGCAGCGCGTGGTGCAGATCGCGCGGGATCCGGACATGAACGGCCGCATCGCCTTTGTGGAGAACTACGACGAACAGTTGGCCCAGTACCTGGTCCACGGTGTGGACGTCTGGCTCAACACGCCCGAGATCCCCATGGAGGCCAGCGGCACCAGCGGGATGAAGGCCGCGATCAACGGGGTGCCCAATCTGAGCATCCCGGACGGATGGTGGCTGGAAGGGGCCACCCCCACCAACGGCTGGACCATCGACTCCGGGGCGGATGAAGCCTCCGACCGGGAAGCCCGGGACGATCTCGACGCCAAGGAGCTCTACCGCTTGATCGAAGAGGAGCTCATCCCTGCCTACTACACCAGCTCCGAGGCAGGGACGCCCCACGACTGGGTCCGAATCATGAAGGAGTCCATCAAGAGCGTGACCCCCCACTTCTGCGCTCGACGAATGATCAAGGACTATCTCTCCTTCGGATACGTCACCGAAGGACCCGGGAGGTAAGCGATCCCCCTATGCGACCGGAACAGGAAAGAATCCGCAACTTCAGCATCATCGCCCACATCGATCACGGCAAGTCCACCCTGGCGGATCGCGTCATGGAGCTGACCGGGATCATCGAGGACCGGGACAAAAAGGACCAGTTCCTGGACCGCATGGAGCTGGAGCGGGAACGGGGCATCACCATCAAGTCCCAGACCGTGCGCATTCCCTACACATGGCAGGGCACGGACTACATCCTCAATCTCATCGACACCCCGGGTCATGTGGACTTCAACTACGAGGTCTCCCGCAGCCTGGCCGCCTGCGAGGGGGCCATCCTCCTGGTGGACGCCACCCAGGGCATCGAGGCCCAGACCCTGGCCAACGTGTACCTGGCCCTGGATCACGACCTGGAGATCATCCCCGTATTGAACAAGGTGGACCTGCCCAGCGCGGAGCCGGAGCGAATCTCCAGGGAGATCGAGGAGGCCATCGGCCTGGACTGCTCCCGGGTGCTCCAGGTGAGCGCCAAGACAGGGGAGAACGTGGAGTTCCTCCTGCCCCGGATCGTGGAGGACATTCCCCCGCCAAGCGGCGATTTTGAGGGACCGCTCAAGTCCCTGATCTTCGACTCCTGGTACGACCCCTATCAGGGCGTGGTGGTCCTGTTCCGCGTCTTCGACGGCTCCATCAGCGTAAACCAGGCCATCCAGATCGTATCCAACGCCAAGCGCTTCGAGGTGAACAAGCTGGGTGTCTTCGCCCCCAATCCGCAGCACTGCGAGCGCCTCGGCCCGGGGGAGGTGGGCTTTCTCTTCGCCAACATCAAGGACCTGCGCAACGCGCGAGTAGGGGACACCGTCACCTCGGCGGAGAACCCCACGCCCGAGCCCTGCCCCGGCTTCAAGAAGACTCGGCCCATGGTCTTCTGCGGCCTGTACCCCACGGAGCCGTCCAAGTTCGACCCCCTGAAGAAGGCCTTGGAGCGGCTGCAGCTCAACGACACCGCCTTCACCTTCGAGCCGGAGACCTCCCAGGCCCTGGGATTCGGCTTTCGCTGCGGCTTCCTGGGGCTACTCCACATGGAGATCATCCAGGAGCGCTTAGAGCGGGAGTTCCAGGCCGAGCTCATCGCAACCGCGCCCTCGGTGATCTACGAGGTGCACAAGCAGGACGGAGAGGTCCTGCGCATGGAGAACCCTTCGGAGCTGCCCGATCCGACGCAGATCGCGGAGATCCGCGAGCCCTTCGCCCGCATGGAGATCCATGTTCCCAGCGAGTTCGTGGGCAACGTGCTCAAGCTGTGCGAGGAGAAGCGGGGCGTGCACAAGGACATGCGCTACTTAAGCTCCGCCAGGGTGATCATCACCTACGATCTCCCCTTCGCGGAGATCGTGTACGACTTCTTCGACCAGCTCAAGTCAGTGACCCGTGGCTACGCCTCCCTGGACTACGACATCCTGGGCTTCTATCCCTCGGACGTGGTCAAGCTGGACATGCTCATCAACCACGAGCAGGTGGACGCCCTGTCCTCCATGGTGCACAGGGACAAGGCCTACCACCACGGCCGCAGCATCGCCCAGAGGATGCGCAAGCTCATCCCCAGACAGCTCTTCGAGGTGGTCATCCAGGCCTGCATCGGGAACAAGGTCATCGCCAGGGAGCGGATCCCGCCGCTGCGCAAGAACGTAACCGCCAAGTGCTACGGCGGGGACATCACCCGCAAGCGCAAGCTCCTGGAGAGGCAGAAGGAGGGCAAGAAGCGGATGAAGAAGATGGGCAACATCGACATCCCGCAGGAGGCCTTCCTTGCCGCGATGAAAAAGGACGAGGACGATTGATTCCCAGCCAGGGGCCTGCTAGGATTCCTCGCGCGCAACCAACTGGAGGACTTCGAGAATCATGCCCGCGAACAACCGTGAGAGCGCTTCCGTGAGCCAGAATCCGGACAAAAAGGACAAGAAACAGAAAGGGGCGGTCAGGGAATACGCCGAGGCCCTGATTATTGCCCTGCTCCTGGCATTTGTCATCCGCTCCTTCGTGGTCCAGGCCTTCAAGATTCCCTCCGGGTCCATGCTCCCCACCCTGAAGGTCGGTGACCACCTCCTGGTGAACAAGTTCGTGTACGGGCTGCGCCTGCCCTTCACGGACATCCTCCTCACCGACTTCTCCGACCCGGAATGCAAGGACATTGTCGTCTTCCGCTTTCCGGAGAACGAGTCCAAGGACTTCATCAAGCGGGTCATCGGCACTCCCGGGGACACCATCCGCATCAGGAACCACAGGGTGTACCGCAACGGCGACCTTCTCAAGGAGCCCTACGTGAGGCCCAACCGGAACGTGGGGCACGGGAGCTTTCCCATGGACAAGTGGCCCCCGCACAGCTTCGATCCCAGGGTGCGCAACAATCTGGGGCCCATCCAGGTGCCTGAGGACAAGTACTTCGTCATGGGGGACAATCGCGGCGAATCCTACGACTCCCGCTTCTGGGGCTTTGTGGATGAGGACAAGATCCTGGGCAGGGCCTGGATTATCTACTGGTCCTGGAAGAGCTGGACGGATATCCGCTGGTCCCGGATCGGGAAGGTGATCCACTAACCCTCTTCACCTGCTTTCGGCCCCTGTTTCCGTGTTTCATATGCCCCCTCCACCACTCGGCTGGATCACGGAAGGGCCGTCATTGGCTGGATTGTTCACCTCCTTGCTGACCCGCTGAATCACCGTGTTCTCCTCCGGGTAGGGCACCATGAGGGGGACTAGCTCCTCCTGGCTCTTTACTTGCGGATCGATCCAGAGAGCATAGGATTCCGGTGCTATGACGACCGGCATCCTGTCGTGCAATTCGCCAACCACGCTATTGGGCCGCGTGGTCAGGATGGCGCAGGACTCGATCACTTCGCCCGTTTCCGAGCTCTCCCAACGCTCCCACAGCCCCGCCATGGCGAACAGCTCCGCGCCTCGAACCCGGATCAGGTAGGGCTGCTTTCCCCGCTCGCCCCGCTTCCACTCAAAGAAGCCACTGGCCGGGATCAGGCACCTGCGTCGCCTTATGGCCGCCTTGTACGCCGGTTTGGAAAAGACCGTGTCCGCCCGGGCGTTGATCATTTTGGAGCCTGTGCTTTGCTCCCTGGCCCAGAAAGGCACAAGGCCCCAGCGGAGCATGGCCAGCTCTCGTGCACCTGATCCGGGCACGCGCACAACAGGGATTTCTTGTGAGGGAGCGATATTGTATCTGAAGGGCAAGGGCTGAGGAAGGCGCACGTGAAAGTGGCTTTCTATCAGCCCGGGATCTGCCCAAAGTCCGAATCTGCCGCACATAATCTTGTGGTATTCTCCAGGTAAGTTTCACGGATTGATGATGATTCCTGAAGTAGACTGATAGCTTTAAGCTCCAGAACGACTTCCCGAGAATATATCCCTTTGTCCTGAGCTCCTAATCAGAATTTCAAGCGATCCAGTGCCTTTTGATGTTTCTCAGGCTGAGCAGGAACAGACCGACGCAAAATGCAGCCAGGATGATCAGATTCAGGGAAAAGGGCAACACGTGACTGCCATGAACAGAACCGTGGAGAACGTCCGCTCCATAGGTCAAGGGCAGGGCATAGGAGATGGGCTTCAGGAAAACCGGCAGTTGCTGAACAGGAAAGAACAGCCCGCAGAAGAAGATCATGGGAAAGCGAAAGAAGTTGGAAAATGTCTGGGCCTCGAAGACCTCGCTCACGGCCACGGCGATGAAGAGAGCCAGAAAGGTCGAGGTCACGGCGATCAGAATCACCGCCGGGATGAAAGCCGCCCAGGCCACCTGGGACAGGTCCATCAGAAAGGCGGCCATGACCACCGGCACGAAGGCGTTCACCGTCCCGAACACGATGGCCCCGCTGGTTTTGGCAAGCATGAGAAGCTCAAGGGGAATGGGGGCAAGCAGAAGCCGCTCGAAAGAGCGCTGCTTCTTTTCAAAGGTGACGGTCACCGCCAGAAGCGATGTGGACCCGAAAAGTATGGACAGGGCCACCACAGCGGGAAGCAGCTCGGGTATGCTGCCGAGGCCGCTTCCTGTCTTGATGAAGAACATGGCGGTCCAGGCCAGCGGAAAGATCAGCCCCCAGCTGACATTTGGCGGCTTCAGGTAATAGGTCCGCATGTCCTTGATAAGGATATTGACGAAGGCGATCCACTTCTTCATTGCCCGCCCCCTTTCTCCTTTTCCGTGCGCATGACATCCGCTTCAATCCCTGTGATGCGCACGAACACGTCCTCCAGGGACGGCTTGATCCTCCGGGCCTCCAGGACCTCGACGCCCTGGTCCTCCAAGTAGTGGACAAGGGCACCGACCATGACAACCTTGTCGGATTCGACCTGAATGACGTTCTGCCCCGGATAGGTGAACTCCAGTTCCGGATATCTTTCGGCCAGGCTGCCGTCGACCCCCTCGATGTCGGTGGCGCAGGAGATCTGGACCACATGCTTGGCCTGGAAGGGCTGGAGCAGATGCTCTACCGAATCGATGCGTACGATTCGGCCGGAGACGATGAAGGCGATCCGGTCGCAAAGCCGTTCCGTCTCCTCGATGTAGTGGGTGGTCAGAAAGATCGTGGTTCCGGAGAGGCGCAGGTCGTAAATACGCTGACGCAGCTGCCTGGCACTGGCCACATCAATGCCGGTTGTGGGTTCGTCCAGGAAAAGAATCTCTGGCTCGTGAATGATGCCGGCGGCGATGGTCAGCTTGCGCTTCATGCCCTTGGAGTAGCCACTGAACCGCCTGTCCCCGGCATTGGCCAAGCCGAATGATTCCAGCAGCTCCCGTGCCCGGGCCTGTCTTTGCTGCTTTTTCATTCCGTAGAGGGCGGCGCAGAAGCAAAGGTTGTTAAAGCCTGTGAGCTCTGGATACAGATTGCTTTCATCCGGGACGACACCGAGGAGATGCTGCGCCCGTCTGGGATTCTTGGTGCAGTCAATGCCTCCTATGCGGAAAGTCCCGGAATCGGGACGGGCCAGGCCGGTCAGGATGTTGATGGCCGTGGTCTTACCCGCTCCGTTGGGTCCCAGAAAGCCGAACAACTCGCCCTTTTGCACATTGAAGGAAATGCCGGAGAGCGCTTCGACCTCATCGAAGCGCTTGGCGATGGTGTCCACGGCAATCGCGTCGCTCATGATCTTCACCTTGCTCTTCGGTTTCCACCAGCTAGACGGACAGCTTTTCCCACCTGAGCACATGGGCCACAATCATCCCGGTGATAAAGCCCGCCGCCAGATTCGTGGCCAGGGTGATGCCCAGGATCAGCGCAGCCACGAAGAAATCCTTGCGCCTGTCCAGGTCCATGATGGTCAGGGTCAGCTGGGATCCGGCGAACACGAGCAGGACACCCAGCACGGACAGTGGCAGCAGGTTCAGGACATCGACGATGTTCGTGCCCAACAGGATCGCCAGCCCGGCAAAGATTATCCCGATCATCAGGTTGGACCCAGCAGTGCGGGCACCGAAGCGATAATGGGCCGCCAGCCCCCCGGCTCCGTGACAGAGAGGCATCCCGCCCAGGCAGAAGCTGAAGAAGTTGGCCAGGGCCATGCTGATGCAGGCCTTGCGGTTGGTCACCTTGGCCGAACGATCCCCGAAGTACTCCTTTGAGAGGTCGGTATAGGCCAGCACGGCATTGCCCAGGCTCATGGGCAGCTGGGGCAGCACCAGGGCGAAAAGGGCAAAGGTGAAGTCCGCCTTGCCGGGGAATCCGAAGGGAAGGATGTTCGGGAGGTGGAATCCGAAGAAGCCGGTGCCGATATCGACCCTGGCCCCCAGCATCAGGCCGGCAACCAGGCCGCCAAGGACCACCATCAGGCCCGCGGGAAACTTCCTGTTGTCCAGCAAGAACAGGGTGAGGATTCCGGCTGTTCCGCCGATGATCAGGCTGATTGGGACGGGGCCGACAGCCTGGAGAGCCAGGTAGGGCTCGACCGCGTTCTGCATTTCCTGGAACTTCGAGGTCCCGATCATGAACTTGACGCCACCGGAGATGAGAAGCGCCCCGGTGGACAACTGAACTCCCCGTATGACCGCCTGGGGAGTGATCCTGCGGATGATGTCGATGGCTCCGGTTACCCCGACGATCAGGAGGAAGATCCCCATGAGCAGAGCAGAGGCGAGAATCTGATCCGCGCTGAGCGAGGTGGCGATGGCATAGGCCCCGATGACCTTCATGGGCTGGACCGGGACGGTGACCCCGAAATACACCCCGGACAGGATATAGAAAACGCCGATACTCAAGAACAGGCCCAGGGGATCGAGGCCGTTGACTAGGACCATGGCGATGGCGATGGGCAGAAGGGTCCCGAGATCCCCGAGGGATCCGGACAATTCGAGCCTGTTGAAGCGGAATTTCTTTTCCATTGCTTCGTCCCCTCTATCAGGCAGGAACATGAAGGACGTATGCGGATGATCCCGTTCACGGGGCGTAGCCCTGATGTACGAATACAGCTTGCGTACCCAGCTCTGGCCAGGCGGTAAGGTTAGAGAAAGACCTTGGAGAGGAGCCTACCGCTCATGATCAGGAGCACCCCTGCGAAGATGAGACGGACCGTCCGTCCCTGGAGCTTTGTGGCCATGAGCCGGGATCCGACCTGGCCCCCGGCAAAGGAGAACACGGCCGCGAGGAGGATGAAGGACCAGTCGATGCTGCTCACGGAAGCGTGCGTGGCAAAGCCGGTCAGTGAGGAAAAGCAGACAATGAAGGTGTTGGATGCCGCCGCCGTCTTGGTGGGGACCTTGAGCACGTAGATGAGAAGCGGCACGATGAAGACGCCTCCGCCTATCCCCACAAGGCCGGCCATGAACCCCACGGCCAGTCCGATCACCGCGCTGCCGACGACCTTTTTCCCTGTGCTCGTCTGATCCGTTATGGCCTGCCCCTTGGGGGCAATGAACATTCGTATGGCTCCGAAGGCCACGATAACGGCCAGGACGACCATGAAGGTCTCGGTATTTATTTTCTGGGTGGTCAGGGCACCGAGGGGAGCGCTCAGCGCTGCTGCCAGAAGAGGCAGAGCCACGGTGAAGTCGATCATGCCGCGGCGCATATAGATGCCCGCGGCCGAGGCGGCCCCGACCAGGTTCAAGAAGAGCGAGGTGGAGGCGACCATGGATTTCTCGAAGCCGAGCAGGGCGAACAGCGGGGAGAAGAGCAGCCCCCCGCCAAGCCCGACCATGGTCAGGGTCATGGCGATCAGAAAGATGCCGAGAAGGAGCGCAGCAGTGAACAGCATACAGTATCCTTAAGGCTATGGAGTAAGCGCGTGGGAAAACGCTTCCCATACAAAAGAAGTCCCCATTTTCGGACATGGGGACTTCCCCTCGCTCAGGACTTAGGAGTCTTCATTGTTGGTGCACGGATGGCCCGCATCGTCACCGTGGCATTCCCGAATCTGCTCGGGAGTGCAGTTCTCCGGCTTGTCCTTGAGCTTTTCGGGCTGCTGACAGCAGTTTTGGCACATGGTTAATCACCTCCTTTTTCCTGGTTTGATATGTCGGAGCAAAGATCGCGATTCAAGTCCCGGCACTCAAATCTCTGCTCACGCAGACGTCCGAGTCTTTCGCCAAGCCAGTCCAGGGCATCGGTCTGGACGGCATAGTGCGTCCAGTACCCCTGCTTCTCGCCCTTGACCAGACCAGCCTTCCGCAGAATCCGTAAGTGCTGGGAAGCCGCCGCCTCGGAGATTTGCAAGCAGGAAGCCAGCGCGCGAACGCAGAGATTGTGGGCCAGAAGCAGCTCGACCATGCGAAAGCGGGTTTCGTGGGCCAAGGCCTTGAGCGCCGGAAGAAGATCCTCGTTGTGCATAGAAAAACCATTTACAATTTGTTTAAACTAAAATATATTTCTTTTTTTCGTTTAAGTCAAGTTTTAATTGATTGGTCGTATCCAACAGTCAGAAGAGACCTTTCCGGGTTCTTGAGTTCGGGTTGTAAAAGCCCGAGACCGCCTTCTTAACGGCCGGAGCTGCGCACGGCCGAGCCTTGAGATCATACCCTGAATCACTCCAAAAGGCACAATTTGATCATGAAGCACATTGTTTATTTCTTCCTGGGACTTGTCCTCGTGGGCGCTCTGCTCTGGGGTGGATCGATGTTCTTTTCTCCCCAGCAGGTAACCCTGGCGGATCCGGAAAGGGGCTCCATGGAGCGGGTTGTTTCCGGACCCGGAAATGTGGAAGCGGATGTCCGGGCAGAGATCAGCCCCCAGATAAGCGGAAAGATCATTTCCTTCAATGTCCGGGAGGGAGAGAGCGTCTCCGATGGCGAGGTCTTGTTTGAGCTGGAGGCGAGGGAAAGGAAGGCTCAAGCGGATCTGGCCGCTAGCCGGCTGGAGGAGGCAAGGGTGCGGGTCGAGACGAGCCGCGCGGAAATATCCAGGCTCGAGGCCGAGCTTGCCCTGGTGCGCTGGAGACGGGACAGCAACAAGAAGCTATGGAAAAAGGGCAACATTGATGAAGATTCCCTCAGGGAGAGCGAGACGCGCCTGAAGGCAGTGCGGGCGGAGCTTGAGGCTGCCAGTGTCTCCTTGAAACTGGATCGGCAAAAAGTCGAGTCGCAGCGGCAGGAGCTGCACCGACAGCAGGTCCTTTTGGGATACACCGAGATTGAGGCCCCCATGGACGGACTGGTCGTCTCCCGCGAAGCGGATACGGGGGAGATGGTTGCCCCGGAGCGCACAGTGGTCTCCATGATCGATCCGGACACCCTGCAGGTGGCTGCCCGCATAGATGAGTCCCTCGCCGGACGCGTTCAAAAGGGGCAGGAAGCAAGGATTCGCCTGCGCACCGGTCGAACCCTGTCCGGGAAGGTGAGCCGAATCGACCTTGTCTCTGATCCAGCGACAAGGGAAATGACGGTGTATATCTCCTTTGACGCCATACCGGACCGCTTCGCCCTGAATCAGGAGGCGCTCGTGGATATCCGGGCCGGTGAGGTGCGGGGGTTCGTCCTTCCCAGATCCTGTCTCGTGCGCCGTAAAGGAAAAACAGGCGTGCTACTCGCTCGGGAGGGACGCGCCGTGTTTCAGCCCGTCCGGACAGGGCCAACACAAGGGGAAAGAGCCGTTCTCAGGAAGGGAGTGGACAAGGACTCCAGGGTCATCCTTGAGCCGAGCGGGATCGCGTCAGGACAGCGAGTACGCATAAGAGAAAAGGGCTAGCATGGATCTCGCCTTTAAGGACATTCGGCAGAATGCGGGCAAGTTCCTGGCCACTGTGTTCGGTGTGGGGCTCCTCCTGGGTATCGTGCTGGTCATGAACGGGATATATCGGGGTAATATCGAGGACGGCATTTGGCTCATCGAGAACACGCAAACCGATCTCTGGGTGGTGGAGGAGGACACTGCCGGGCCCTTCAATGAGCAGTCCCGAATACCCCGTGATACCTGGAAGAGCTTGGCCGCCATGCCGGGGGTGAGCCAAGCGGATCCGTTCATCAGCTATCAGGTGGAGAGGATAATCGGCGGCAAGCGCAGGCGCTTCACCATTATCGGGTACGATGTCTTCGGCAAGATGGGAGGGCCGGGGAGGCTGGTGGCCGGGAGAACCATACGGCAGGCCCACTACGAGATGGTGGCCGACGCTAAGCTGGGCATGGAGCTGGATGAGAAGCTGCATCTGGGCAGACACGAATATACGGTGGTGGGGCTGACCAAAAACGCCAAGGACGCCACAGGGAGCCCCTTGGTCTATCTCTCCCTGCCGGATGCCCAGGAAATCCTCTATCAAAAGGACAACCGCGCCCTGGAGCTCTCCCGGTCCAGGACCAAGAGCAAACTGCAGGAAATCGGCCTCTCGGAGGGGGAGAGGGAGAAGGTGCTTCCCCTGGTCACCGGGGGGGCCTCTCCGGACACGATCAATGCAGTCCTGGTGCGCCTATCTCCGGGTGCGGAGACAAGGCAGACGGCGGAAAGGATCGAGAACTGGCTCCACTTGAGCGCTTTCACCACGGAGCAGGAAAAGCGGCTCGTGCTCAAGGGGAGACTCAGGAAAATGACCGCGACTTTGGGTCTGTTCCGGGCTCTGCTGATCATGGTCTCCATCGTGATCGTGGCCCTCATGGTCTATATCCTGACCATGCAGAAGCTGCGGCCCATTGCCATGCTCAAGCTCCTGGGAGCTTCCGGAGGCACCATTGTTCGCCTGATTCTGGAGCAGTCGCTTCTTCTGACCCTGGGCGGATTCGGCCTGGCCTACCTGCTCGCCTCGGAGGTGGTTGTCGGATTTGGGCTTTTTCCCCGAAACCTGGTCCTCCTGCCCGGAGATACCGTGACCACCTTCGCCATCGTCCTCGCCGGAGGGATCGTGGCTTCTTTGGCCGGCGTCTGGAAGGCCCTGCGCACGCCGCCGTCCAATGCCTTGGGATAAAAGAGGGATTATGTTCGTATTGAATGTGGTCGGTTTGAAGAAGGTCTACGGCAGCGGGGATCTCGCCTTCACCGCCTTGGAAAACATCGATTTTTCCGTGCAGGAGGGCGAGCTTGCGGCGCTTCTCGGTCCCAGCGGATCGGGCAAGAGCACACTGCTCAACTGTATCAGCCTGATCCTGGAGCCGACAGCCGGTCGGATCGAGATGGGCGGAAAAACGGTGTACGCGGACGGCAGGATGCAGGTCCCGGCCAGGCGCTTCCGGAGACAGAACATAGGCTTCATCTTTCAGGGGTCCTACCTGATACCCTTCCTGAATGTCCTGGACAACGTCTGTCTAGCCATGGAGCTGAACGGAAGGAAAGGGAAACAGGCCAGGGAAAGGGGGATGGAGCTATTACGCTACCTGGAGATGGCGCACCGCTGCACGTCATTGCCCGGCAAGCTCTCCGGCGGGGAGACGCAACGTGTGGCCATCGCCAGGGCCTTAGCGAACAATCCCCGGCTGATCCTCGCGGATGAGCCTACGGCCTCCCTGGATACTGCCAGAGGGCTTAAGGTGATGGAATTATTGAAGACGATCGCCCAGGAAAGACAGGCCGCAGTGATTATCGTGACCCACGATGAACGGATGAT
>Ga0207714_1000372_pt1 | contig 31213 bp, 40 predicted proteins | sample PonA232FremontCA_2_FD_187270 | JGI IMG/M metagenome (GOLD analysis project Ga0207714, IMG submission 187270) | Marine sediment microbial community from Fremont, CA, USA - Pond A23 Sediment 2 (SPAdes) | ecosystem: Environmental > Aquatic > Marine > Unclassified | place: USA: Fremont, California...
TCTTTCCTTATGATGAGTTCTATTGTGATACCTATCAAGGATTAAGATGACTATTTGACGTCTCTGATTTTGTGTTTTAGTGAAGCGGATTATACTGTAAGTAAAAAGATGATTACTGTAACTGTTAGCCCTGTGATTACGGGTGGAAGCATTGATTTCAAAAAGTCCGTCAGATCCGTTTCAAAGTATTCTACCGAAAGTCCAACGCAGGGATGGATAGGTGTGATTATGTACCCTAAGAATATGGAGAAATAGGTGACTCCGAAAAGAAAACTTTGGAGGGAGCTCGGTCCGAAAATCGATAGAATTATGGGGATTAGGATAGATGCGGCCAAGTTTATCCTCCCAGTTATGAATCCAAGGCCGAATCCGAAACCTATTGCTAGAATTATCTGCGGCGGCGAGATCTGTGCAATCATCTCTCCTATTCCTGATGATTCGAAGATGGAGATAAAGATGAAGATCCCAATCATTATCAGAGTAAAGTTCCAAGGTTTCATATTCTTGATAGATTTTATCAGAGTGCTTTTGACGTTTCTTGCGAATATTATGGTTAGAATGAGGCTTGCAGTTATCCCTATGAGGAGGGGCATGTTCTCGAAAGGGAAGTTGAAGATGTTTTTGAGCGAAATGTCGATTATTGGAGCGGCTAGTAGAACGGATAGGGGTGTGAGGAGTGCTTTCAGGTCAAATTCTTCATCGTAATCGATCGTCCCGTCGATTTTCCTCAGGAAGAAGAAATATCCTAAAAATATTGAAAGTAGGAAGAAAGGTATCAGGTATTTTATCGCGGAATATATGGAGATGTTGGCTATGCTGGCGCTGATTATCAAAGCAGGGGCTATCGGGTAGACGAAGTATAGTATGTGTCTGAACCATAGGTTTATTCCGACCTTTGTTTCACCGGGTATTTTCACTCCGACTTTCTCGATGAGAGGTGCCGAGAAGAGAGCCCCTCCCGGAATCGGCAACGCTCCCAAAAGTGCCGGAGATAATCCTAAAAATCCCCTTTTTCCAACTCTAAGGTTTTCCTTTATTTTGTCGAATTGTCCGCTTATCTGAAGTGTTCCGGCTATTATTGGGATGAGTGTGACTGCTGTCGTCAGAAAAAGAATTGAAGGATCGGTTAGAGTTTTTTGGATGGTTGAGAGTATGGTTATGGGTGAAAGTGTGAACAATCCGAGAGTTAAGCCTCCTAAAATTAGAGAGATACCCAGATTTATTCTCGAAACTGTCAGTAAGATTATGATGCTGATGAAAAATCCGATCCACTCTATCATTCAAAACCACCTCTCTATTCTTCGAAAAATCGCCATAAAAGTATATGAAATATTTGGCCTCTCATTATGGAAAGTTTTGAATAAAATGGTGGGCCCGGAGGGATTCGAACCCTCGGCCTTCACCATGTCAAGGTGACGTCATAGCCACTAGACTACGGGCCCTGATGTTTTGAGTTTGTGCGGTCTTATTTTTAGTTTCTTGTTTAATACGGTTTTTTACTGCTTATAGTTCTATTTCGGAGAATCTTGGTTTCTTGGTCCGGTATGTAGTTTTTGATATTTTTCGGGTTTTTAGTATGGATATCTTTTCTGGTGTCCGCAATCGAGGCAGGTGACGACCAGTTTTGAGTCTTTTAATCTGAATCTGCATGTTTTTTCAGGGATTTGAAGGGTTTGACATTTTCTGCAGATTTTTATTTTGAGTTCTTTTGGAAGCTTTAGGTTGTATCTGGTCTTGATTCGCCATGCTAGCTCCACATATCTGTCCGATAGTTCGGGATTTTTTTCAAAAACATCCTCTGCCATCTTGATGAGCTTTTTTAAACGCTCTGAAGCTATTTTCTCTTTTGTCTGTTTTCTCTCACTCATGTTTTACCACCTTTTTCGTTTTGTCCGAGTTAAGAATAGGTTGTTTGAGTGATAAATTATCTACATTGGGTGAATTTGACGAGAAGATCGGGTTTTTGATAGACTAATTTGGATGGCCTCTATTTTTGAGAGCAAATACTTTTACTTTTAGCGGTGAACTTTGAAGGTGGTACAATGCATGAATGGTCTTTAGCTGAAGGTGTTATCTCAACTGCTATTTCTGTAGCAGAGGAAAATGATGCGGAGGAATTGGTTCAGATCAATATCAAGATAGGTAAACTGCAACAGGTCGATAGGGAAATATTTGAAACAGCGCTCGAGGAGACGGCGGAGGATACTATGGCTGAAGACAGTGAAATTAATATGGAGGAGGCTGAGGCTATTTTGGAGTGTCGTTCTTGCGGAGAGAAATGGAACTATCAGGATTCCAAGAAGGAGTTGTCAGAGGAGGAAGAGGAGTCGATACATTTCTTGCCTGATTTTGCTCATAATTTTGTGCGATGTCCTAGCTGTGAAAGTCCTGATTTTGAAATTTTGGAAGGCAGAGGAGTCTGGCTAGATTCGGTTGAGTTGGAGAGGTGATAATTTGGATCCCAGGATTGAAGTTATAGGTAAAAGATTACGAAATATTGATACTCTTGTCCCTGTGGCAAGTGGAAAAGGTGGAGTGGGAAAAAGTCTGATTGCGTCTACTATGGCATTGATTGCTTCGGAAAGAGGAAAGGACGTTGGTTTATTAGATTTGGATTTGCATGGGCCTTCTTCTCACGTAATTCTGGGGACTGAAGATTTGGATTTTCCCGAAGAGGATAAGGGTGTGGTTCCCCCGAAAGTTGGAGATATAAAATTTATGTCGACTGTTTATTATTCTCAAGATGGACCTTCACCTTTGAGAGGGAGTGATATTTCGGATTCTATCAAGGAACTGTTATCCATTACGAGATGGAGAGATCTTGACTATCTGTTTGTGGATATGCCTCCCGGTGTGGGGAACGAAGTTTTGGATACTATCAATCTGGTGAAGGATCCTCGTTTTATGGTGATAACCACTCCTTCCGACGTGGCTTTGAGGACTGTTGAAAAGCTGGTTTCGATGTTGAAGGAGTTGGATGTTCCTATTAGTGGAGTAATAGAAAATATGAGGAATGAGAACTCTCCGGATATCGAGGAAAAAGTTCGAAAGATGGGCACAAACCATCTAGGGACTGTTTGGTTTGATGATGAGATTGAGCAGGCGATTGGTGAACCGGAAAAGGTTTTGAAGTCTGATTTTTCGAAAGATTTGAGGGAAATTTTTGAAAATGTGGATTATCTTCCCTCTTCAAAATGATGATTTGGTAGAGAGTATTTTTCCAACTTTTTTTATTTTCTAAGGACTATATCTGGGTTTTTTAGAAATTTAATCGGTTTTAATATTTTTTGAGTATTTTGGAAGGTTATTATCTTCTCCATTGTCTTTTCGCATAATTGGGGTTATTTTATTTTTACATCGGTCGATTTTATTCTATCAATCGTCCTTTTTGTTTCATAGAGTGGTGAAACAGAAACGTTAACTTCTTAAAAATAAATTTTAATAGTCTCATTGCAAGGATGTCAGAACCCATATACATTCATTGAGGTTAGAAATCATGTGTTTAGCTATTCCTGGAAAGGTTTTAGAGGTTGAAGAAAACAGAGCAGTTGCGGATTTTAAAGGAGTGGAGAAAGAAGTCCGAGTGGATCCACTTCCTGAGGATGTTAGTGAAGGCGATTATATATTGAGTCATGCAGGTTTTGCCATTTCTACAATAACTGAAGAGGAAGCAGAGGAAACCCTCGACAAGTTCGATGAGATACTTGAAGACACGCAGGGGTAAGATGGATTTTTTAGAATATAGAGATCCGGAACGAGCCAAGGAGTTCCAGGAACTAATTCATGAACGGACTCCTGACGAGGATATCAAGATAATGCATGTGTGTGGGACGCACGAATCGTCGTTATGTGAATATGGTATAAGACAGGTATTACCGGATAATATCTCTCTGGTGGAAGGACCCGGATGTCCCGTTTGCGTGACACCGGTGAGGCACGTTGATGAAGCTCTAAAATTGGCGGAGGAAGAGGACGTAACTTTGACCACCTTTGGAGATATGGTGAAGGTTTCGGGTTCGGAGGACAGATTATCTCGTGAAAAGGAAAATGTGAAAATTGTTTACAGCGTTTCGGACGCGGTCAAGCTGTCTGAAGAGACGGGAGATGAAGTGGTGTTTTTAGGTGTTGGATTTGAGACAACTGCCGCTACTTACGCTCCTGTTCTGCTCAATGAGCCTGAAAATTTCAGTTTGTTGGGGTCGGTGAAAAGGATTCCTCCGGCTATGGAGTTCCTTTTGGAGATGGAGGGGACGGATATAGATGGATTTATGGCTCCTGGGCATGTTGCCACGATTACAGGTGTAAGTCCTTATAGGGATATCGCGAAACGTTTTGACGCTCCTACGGTCGTTGCGGGGTTTGAACCTTTGGACATTTTGGGTTCTATAGCCGAACTGTTGAAGATTATTAATACGGACTCTCGAGTGGAGAACGTGTATGAGAGGGCCGTTGATGAGGAGGGGAATCGGATGGCTCAAAAGATGATAGATAAAGCGTTTGAGGTGACGGATGCGGAATGGAGAGGCATTGGGACAATTCCCGATTCAGGACTTGAGGTGAAGAACGACAGATTGGATGCTAGAAAGAGATATGACCTTGAACTTTCCGTCGAGGAATATGAGGAACCCGAAGATTGTATTTGTGATCAGATTATTCTTGGAAAAAGTGAACCTGGCGAGTGCCCGCTTTTCAATTCAGGTGAGTGCTCACCTCAGAATCCTGTAGGTCCATGTATGGTGGGAAGTGAAGGGATGTGCAATGTTTGGTATGAATATGGAGGTCGTAGAGATGTCTGATGATGAAGTTTCTCTGGAAGCTGGTGCTGGCGGTTTGGAGATGCTCAAACTGTTGAAGGAGTCCGTTTTTCCTTCCATAGATCTTGGGGAAATCTCTCCGAAGATTGGCGTTAGGGAGATGGATGACGGGGCTGTCATAGATTTGGAGGGTAGTGAGAAATATCTCGTTTTCACGACCGACTCTCATCTGGTCAAACCTCGGTTTTTTTCCGGTGGAGATCTTGGAAAGCTAGCTGTTAGCGGAACGATCAATGATTTGGCGGTTATGGGGGCGGAACCGGCGGCGCTTTCGAGCGCGATGGTTTTGGAGAAGGGGTTTCCTCGCGATGACCTTGAAAGGATATCGGAGTCGATGGGGGAGTTGGCCGAAAGTGCGGGCGTTCCTATCGTGACGGGGGATACGAAAGTCGTAGGTGAAGGAGATGTCGATGGTGTCATGGTTAACACTTCCGGAGTTGGGATATGTGAGGAGTTGACTCCAGCCTCCGGGTTGAATCCTGGCGATAAGATCATCGTCTCGGGCAATGTTGGGAATCATGGGATGTCGATAGTTGCTGACCGGGAAGGGTTTGACTTCGATATAGAGTCCGATGTGGCTCCGATACATCGGTTGGTTGGGGAATTGAAAGGGGTTGGAGGAATCACTGCTATGAAAGACCCTACTCGTGGAGGGTTGGCCGCTTCTCTCAATGAGATGGCGTCGGCGAGCGGTGTCGACCTAGAGGTTGAGAAGGGGGATATCCCTATCGATTCTAAGGTCGAAGGAGCAGGGGAAATGTTGGGGATCGATCCTTTGAAGATAGCGAACGAGGGTAAGGTGGTATTAGGGGTGGAATCATCCTGCGCTCAAGAGGCGTTAGACGCTCTTAGAGATGAGGAAAGAGGGAAAAATTCTCGGATAATCGGAAAATGTACGGAAGATGGCGAGGGCCGAGTTATATTAAATACTGAGATAGGGAGTTCGAGAATATTGAAAACTCCTAGAAGAAAACCAATTCCTCGAATCTGTTAAATGTTTTAGTTTATTCGTTTGCTGCCACGATTGTTTGGCCTAGAGATATACCTCCGTCTCCGCAGGGAACTTTTTCGTTTGTCACGTAGTTCAAATCGGTTTCTTCGATCATTTCTCTTATCTTTGTTCCGATGGAGTCGTTGTAGGCCACTCCTCCGGTGAATCCGATGGTGTCTATGTTTTTCTCCCGGGCGCTGTCTATGGCTATTTTGGTCATACCTTTGGCCAACCCTTCTTGGGCTGTGGCGGCGATGTCTCTTTTCTTTTTTCCGGATTCTTTCATTCGGATGATTTTTCTGAAAAGGCTTTGTACATCTAGAACTCTTCTACCGTCTAATTGCCTGAAGTCTAACTCGAGTTCTCTGGCGTTTCCGTTTAAGGCGGTCGATTCCAGTTTCATGGCGGGTTCTCCTTGATACCTTCTCTCGTGGCAGATATCTAGGAGTGAAGAGACTGCATCTAGAAATCTTCCGGCGCTAGAGGTTTTCGGAGCGTTGAATTCTTTTTCTATCTGTTCTTCCACTATCCTTCTCTCTTTGTTTCCTCGTGGAAAGTGGCCGTGTTTTTCCAGTATTTGAAGGATGTTCGAGTCTTCGTAGAGTATACCTCCTATCATTCTTGAAGGGAATTTGGAAGCTAGGTTACCGCCGGGCATCAACATCGGGCTTAGACTTCCAACTCTTTCGTAATCTTTCGCTGTGCCGGCCAGGATTTCGCCTCCCCATATTGTGTCGTCGGGCCCATATCCTAAGCCGTCGGCGTCGATGGTCACGATTTCTTCCAGGCCTTTTTCTCCGAGTAGGGTTGCTAGATGTGAGTGATGGTGTTGTACTTTGACCGGGTTTTCGGACATTTTTTCGCCGAGTCTTGTCGTGGTATAGTACGGGTGGAGGTCGCAAGCGATTTTTTCAAAGTCCGATATGTTCGTGATATCTTTCAGATGGTCGATGGTTTCTTTGAGAAAGTCCATGGTTCCGACATCGTCCACGTCTCCGATATGTTGAGAGATGTAGCATTTTCCGTTTTCGTAAAGGGTGATCGTGTTGTCGAACTCTGCGCCCAGGGAGAGAATGTTTTCGTCACCTAGGTCGAGATCTATGGGCGTCGGGGCCCATCCTCGCGACCGTCTGATAAATCTCCTTACTCCTCCTGAGTGTCGGACCACTGAATCGTCACATCTTGCGACTATCTCCCGATCATGGAGCAACATGAAATCTGCGACATCTTTCAGCTCGGTCTTTATGTTTTCATTTTTGATCAGCATGGGTCGACCGGAAAGGTTGGCGCTTGTCATCACCAGCGGAAAGTCGATGTGGTCGAATATGAGATGATGGAGTCCGGAGTAGGGGAGCATGATTCCGACATTGTGGAGTCCTTTCGAGATCTCTTCCGATAGTTCGGATTCTTTCTTTTTCTCGACGACGGTGATGGGCCTTTTTATATTCTCTAGACTTTTCCTTTCGGCTTTACTGATCTCGGCTAACTTTTCGGCCGTTTCTAGGTCTTTGACCATCACTGCGAGCGGTTTTTGAGGCCTTTGAGCTCTTTCTTTGAGTTTTTTAACTACCTCGGTTTTGCGTGCATTGCAGGCTAGGTGTGTTCCGCCCACTCCTTTGATTGCGACGATTTTCCCGTTTTTCAGCTTTTCACCTGTTTTTTGGATAGGTGCGTCAGTGGATGGGACTGTGAACAGTTGAGGTCCGGATTCGGAACAGGCGATGGTTTGGGCGTGGTGTCTTCGGTCTTCAGGGTTGGTGTATCTCTCTTCGCAATCTTGACACATCTGGAAGTCGTCCATTGATGTCCGGCTTCTATCGTAAGGTAACTCTCTGATAACTGTGAAACGTGGCCCACAATTAACGCAGGAAGTTCCCCAGTATTGGTAGTATTGGCTTTCCAGATTTCTCAGGTCTTTGAGGCATTCGTCACACATGGCGGTATCTGGAGGTATGGTTCCGCTTTTTTCCCCTCCTTCTCCGGATTTTAAAATTTCAAACCCTTCTAAGCCTTCAGGTTCAGAATAATCTTTTTTGATTGAGTCTATCTGAGAAAGAGGTGGGTTTTCTTTTTCTATTCTTTCTAAAAATTCCTCAGTTTTTTCTTCATCGCCTTCGATTTCTATTCTTACTCCTGCATCGCCCAGATTTTTTACATTCCCCTTTACTCCGATATCTTTGGCCAGACGGTAAACGAATGGTCTAAAGCCTACGCCTTGGACTATTCCATTTATTTTGATCATCAATTTTCTTTTCTGCATTATTTTGAACCCCCTCTGTTTACAAGGATATACTTATTGTCTTTTTTAACCAAGTCTTCCCGTTCTCTATTCAGGGTTCTATTTTTGCTGCTATTTTCTATGCCTTATTGAAAAACTATCCATATCCTTTGCAATCTCTCTTTATACTTTGGATAATAACTGTTTTTTCTCTGTTTTTTTCGAGGAGGGAGTGAAAATATATAAATTAACAGTCCAATTTAACCGAATAGTTATGTCGGGAAAAAAATTCGTCGCAACATTCATTAGCTTATGGGTCATCTGGCTAATTCTGACCGGTTCTATCGGAGCCGTAATCCAAGGGTTGGTAACATGGCAAGTTCCTCAAACTTATCAACAGTTCATAAGCAGTGCGGCTATTCAGCAGGTTATCATTGGCGGTTTAGTTTCTCTACTCGTCAGTTTTGGAACTCATAAATTTTTCACTAAGAATCCGGGTAGTATCTTTAACCCTGTCAGATGGGGTCATAAGCTTGCTTTTGTCCTGGCATACATCTGGGAAGAGATAAAGTCTCATTTGAATGTCGCATATATCATTCTCTCTCCGAGTTTGTCGATTAACCCTTCGATAGTAGAGTTGCCAACGAAATTTGATTCCGAAAATGAGGTTGGTTTGACTGCTCTTGCCAATTCGATTACGATGACTCCTGGTACATTGACTGTAGATATCGATGAGGAAGAACCTTCTCTTTTTGTTCATTGGATCTCTGCTGGTGATAAGACCAGTTCTGATGAGGCTTATGATGGCGTTGGGTGGCCTTTGGAGAGATTTTTAGAAGGGGTGCATAGTTAATGATATCGGATTTTCTATTGGTTGTTGCGGCAATATTTTTCATTTCGATGATTTTCTGTTTGATCCAAGCTATTAGAGGGGCCACGATGTTTGATAGAGTTGTTTCAATTGATGCTCTTACTGCTCTTTCTGTCGGTATTTTAGGTTTCTTATCTCTTTACTACAATCAAGAAATATTTCTTGACATTGCGCTCGTTTATGCCATCATAGCATTTATAGGGGACTTAGCAGTTTCAAAATATTTGTCAGGAAGGGGTCTTGAAGAATGAGCATTGCGACTGTGATTGTCTATATCTTATTGGCTGTGAGTGGATTTTTCGCTCTGGTAGGTTCTATCGGTATAATCAGGATGCCGAACGTCTATAACAGGATCCATGCTGAAACTCTTTGTGTTTTCGGTGGAACGATTGTTGGGTTGGTGGCGATTGCAGTTTTCCAAGGATGGTCTACATTTTCTTTGAAGGCGATAGTAATTGCATTGTTCCTATTTTTCACAAGTCCGGTCGGTTCTCATGCGATAGCGAAAGCAGCTCATGAATCCGGTGAGGGTCTTTCTCCGGATGCTGAAGTTGACAGGTTGGAGGAGGCAAAAGAATGATTGAAATTTTGTTACAGAATATTATTTTGTTGTTTGTTTTGATAGCGAGTATAGTTGCTATTCACTTGGATGATTTGTTGTATGCAGTTTTTGTTTTGGGTGCTTCGAGTGTCGGTCTTTCTTTGGTATTTTTCATGCTGCAGGCTCCGGATGTGGCAATTACGAATGCGGCTGTTCATGGAGGATTGGCTACGGTTCTATATGTTATAGCTATTAGTAAGACTGAAAGGAAGGAGAGAGAATGAAGGATAGAGATAAAGTAGCTTCTGTGTTGGTTACGGCTTTCGCGATATTGGCCTTGTTTTTGATTGTCAACGGCTATGTAGGTGGAGAATTGGTTTCTTTCGGAAATTATCCTGAGAGAGAGGCTACCAGTGACACGTTTGAAAATTATGCTGTAGCCATGGAATATTATGAGAATAATCAGAAGGAGATGGTTAAGGATTTTGATATCACTGTGAAGGGGATAGAAAGTAGTGATTTTATGAAAAATAGGCCTGAGGAGTTTGGAAGACAGGCGATATCTCGATACATTTTGAAGAAAGAATTGTTTGTTATCGAAGGAGAAAATGTTTTGCCTTTGGTCTTGGATTTGAATGCTCGTTCTGTTTCTGATCAGTTGGAAGGTTATTTTGAAGAAGAGAATAAACAACTTGAAGATTCTGAGGTTTCTATTTTGGAGATAGATCAAAAATGGAAGATAGATAGTCAGAATACTGATTACATTTTGGAAAGGGAAAATGATAGCATAAAGGTATCATCGTATAAGTTTGCCGAAGACACGGGTGCGGCTAATTCGATAACTGCTATTCTATGGGATTATCGTGGTTATGACACTTTGGGAGAGGCCACTGTTATCTTTGTAGCGGTAGCGGCCATTGCTGCTTTGTTCAGGTCTTCTAAGGAGGTTGATGATGATGAATGAAGATGAAGGTATGTCACTGATTGTTAAGACCTTGACAAGGAGTTTGTTCCCTATAATGGTGCTTTTTGGAGCTTATGTTATCCTACATGGACATATCACTCCTGGTGGTGGGTTCCCTGGCGGGGTCATCATCGCTACGGGTGTGGTCATGATGTTATTGGCATATGGAGCTAAGAAAGCGAAACAAATTGTAAATGTCAATCAAACGACAATCTTGGAGAGTTTTGGAGCGCTTACGATAGCTGTGTTGGGATTGTTAGGGATAGTGTTGATAGGTCAGTTCTTGGAAGGAGTTCCTGGTGTTGGATATATAGGAACGCTCTTTAGCGGAAGCAATTTGGCAATATTGAATATAGGTGTAGGGATTAAGGTTGCGGCAGGATTGATCACTATTACATATGCTATGCTTGAATTGGAGGGTGGGCACTGATGATTGCTTCGCTTCATTATCCTATCGCTATTTTGATGTTCGTGGTCGGGATTTACTGCCTGCTTTTCAGGCGGAATCTTATCAAGATGGTTATGGGGCTCGGCATCCTCACGAACGGTGTACACCTGTTTTTGGTGAGTGTTGGGTACAGGATAGGTGGAGCGGCGCCGATATTGACCGGTGGATTGAACCAGTTTGCAGGTGCGCCTGTTGATCCTTTGCCTCAGGTTTTGGTCCTGACTTCTATAGTTATTGATATTTCGATCGTAGCTTTGGCTCTTTCACTGATAATTTACATATACCGGGAGCATGGAACTCTTAATCCGGATAAGATTAGGGAGTTGAGAGGATGATTGTGGATGATTTGACGATATTGGCTATTGTGGTCCCCTTGATCGGTGGGTTCCTTACTCCGTTGATGGGCATGTTAGGAAGGAAGGTTGGATCTCCTAAAGTCAGGGACTATTTTGCCTTGTTGGTCTCGATCGTTACGGTTGTTTTCATGTTCTACATTGGGAAGGCGGTTATTGGTCAGGGCCAGATGTTGACGTATAGTTTGGCTGGAAGGTTGGCTCCGTGGGGGATAAATCTGGCTGTGGATGGTTTTGCGTTTTTGGCGGGGTTGGTAGGGTCTTCTGTTACCCTTGTTGCGGTGGTTTATTCGTTGGGTTTTATGGAGCAGGGTCATGGTTTGGATAAGTACTATCTTTTGCTTCTGATTTTGAGTGCGGGGATGATTGGTGTTTCCTTTACGGGAGATATTTTCAATCTCTATGTGTTTTTTGAGATAATGTCTCTCACTTCGTATGGTTTGGTGGCTTACTATAGGGATGGTAAGGCGTTGGAGGGTGCTTTCAAGTATTTGGTTATCGGTGCTTTGGGAACGGTTGCTATACTTTTGGGTATCGGTGTGTTGTATGGGATGGTGGGGACTTTGAATATCGCTGATCTTTCGGTGAGGCTTGGGGCTATTCAGGCTGCTTCAGGTTTTACTTCTCCGATGATGTTTGCTTTGGGCTTGTTCATCGCCGGTTTCGGGATCAAGATCGGTATGATTCCGCTCCATGTTTGGCTGCCCGATGCGTATCAGGCGGCGCCGTCTTCGATAACTGCGGCTTTTGCGGGCGGTACTGCGGTGGTAGGTGTTTATGCTTTGCTGAGATCCACGTTCATGCTTTTCGGCGCCGTAGATATGAGCACGATTTTCGTGTTTTTGGGTTTTGTGTCGATGATTGTGGGAGCGTTTATGGCGTTGGTTCAGACTGATTTGAAGAGGTTGTTGGCTTATTCTGGGGTTTCTCAGATGGGTTATATCTTGGTCGGTGTCGGTGTCGGTGGTTTGGGTGCGGGACTCATCGGGGTTGAGGGTGGATTGTTCCACATGTTGAATAATGCTATCTATAAGTCTCTCTTGTTCCTCTGTGCTGGGGTTATTGTTTACAAGGTCGGCACTACTGATATGGACAAGTTGGGCGGTTTGTCCAGCGAGATGCCTGTGACGACTTTAACATTTTTGATAGGTGCGTTGGCGATTGCCGGGATACCTTTCTTTAATGGCTTTGCCAGCAAGTTGCAGATCTATTTCGCGACTCTTCAGGTGAATCCGTTGTTCACGATCATATCGGTCGTTATCAGTGCTTTGACCCTTGCTTATTTCTTGAAAGCGTTGGGTGAGGTGTTTTTGGGCCAGCCCACGGAGGAGGTCAAGGAGAGTATCGCCGAGTCTAAGAGTATACCTAAGAAAATGTTGATCCCTATGGTTTTCCTCGCTTTCCTTTGCGTGCTTTTAGGTGTCTTGCCTCAGTTGGGTCTTGAGATCGTGGAACCGGCCAGTGAGGCCTTGCTCAGCAGGGTAGAATATGTGGAGGAGGTATTACATGCGGCTATTTAATGATTTTATTTATAAACTAATGTTATCGTTTAACTTAATTGGAGAATAAAATATGGACTTATCTGCGGTATTGCAATTTCAGTTTTTGGATGCTTATTGGGGCCCTGTCGTGGCCACTTTTGCGATGTTATTCGGTGCTTTCATCGCCTGGTTGTTTTTGAAGGGTAGCAGGAGGATGGCTCCGAGCAGTCCTAGCATGGAGAAGGAGAGGACTTATGGTTGTGGTGAGATTGTCAAGAGTTCGGAGACTCAGGCCGATGCGGAGAAGTTTTACTCTCCGATAAAGGAGGTTTTTGGAGGTCTTTATGATTATATCCGTCCTGGCCATTCTGGAAGGCTTAACACTTATCTGCTTTGGGTCATATCTGGATTTGTGGTAATAATGTTGTGGATAATTGTGCAATTGGGGTGATAATATGGGATTGGAAGAAAAATTCAAGAAGAAGTCTCCATGGATTCTCCATTATGAAACCGGAGGGTGTAATGGGTGCGCCATTGAGGTAGTTTCAGCTTTGACTCCTCGATTCGATGTGGAGAGGTTTGGAATGTTGAAGAAGGCTACGCCGAGACATGCGGATATTTTGGTAGTGACTGGTCCCGTTAATAAGCATACGAAGGAGAGGTTGGAAAGGATATATGAGCAGATGCCGGAACCGAAGCACGTTATCGGGGTTGGGACTTGTCCGACGAGTTGCAATCTTTACAAGCACTGCTATAACATGGCCGGGCCTTTGGACGATGTTATTCCGACGGATTCCTTTGTGCCGGGTTGCCCGCCTAAGCCTGAATCGATCATAGATGGGGTCGTGAAAACTTTAGATCTTTAGATTGGTGAAAATATGAAAGCAGAAAAAGTTCAAGATTTGGTCGAAGAGCATGCTCAGGAGACTGAGATAAAGAGTGAGAAGAGAGTTAGAGCTCTTGTAGATAGTGAGCACTATCGTGATGCGGTTCAGGAGGTTAGGGATTTTGGAGTTTTCAAGATAATAACTATGACTGCGACCGATATGGGGGATGAGTTCGAGGTAATTGATCATTATGAGTGTGATGATGGAGTCGTTCTTGATTTGAAACATAAGATACCGAAGGGGGATGGAAGTTTGACGACTATAACGGACATTTTTCCTGGAGCGATCTTCTATGAAAGGGAGATAATAGACCTTTTCGGTATTGAGGTTGAGGGTCATCCCGACCCGAGACGGCTTTACTTGGCGGACGATTGGCCCGAGAATAAGCATCCTTTGAGAAAGGGTATGTATAATTATCATAAGCTTGCGGAGAAGAACATTTCCGAGATTAAAGATATCGCGGAAGATGAGGATTTTGAACCTGAGATGATGATCGAACTTGAGAAGGATAATAAAAATAGAAAATCTCTATTAGAATGGCTTGAAAACAAGGCTTCAGAGGAGGAAGAAGAATGACTTTCAAAGTTCCGGTAGGACCTCAACATCCGGCTCTTCACGAACCCGAACATTTCAAAGTAGAGCTTGAAGGCGAAGAGATAGTCGATGTGGACCTGAGATTGGGATATATGCATAGGGGGATCGAGAAAGGACTTCAAGATAGGAATTATCATAGAGGAATATATTTGGCTGAGAGGGTTTGTGGAATTTGCAGTGTTGCTCATTCTCTTAGCTTTGCGTTAGCGGCGGAAGACATTGCCGATATGCAGGTTCCTGAAAGGGCGGATTATATCCGAACTATTGTTGCAGAATTAGAGAGGCTTCATTCTCACATTCTTTGGGCGGGAGTTGCGGGTGAGGAGGTTGGTTTCCAAACCCTTTTCATGACCATGTGGAGAGATAGGGAGAAAGTGATGGATTTGTTGGAGATGGTTACGGGGAACCGTGTTAATTATTCGATAAATAGAGTCGGTGGAGTGAGAGAGGACATTGAGGATAAGCATGCCGAGAAGATATTGAAAAATTTGGAAAGTTTGGAGGAGGACCTAAAGAGGTACGTTGAGATTTTCCCTTCGGATTCTACAGTTCTTGCCCGGATGAAAGACAAGGGCATCCTTCCGAAGAAGAAGGCTCAGGAACTGTCCGCTTCAGGCCCTGTGATGAGAGGGTCGGATATCAAGAGGGATGTCAGGGCTGACGATCCTTATGCTGCTTACGGCGAAATCCCGTTCGACGTTCCGGTGGAGACAGGTGAAGATGTGTTGGCGAAGGCTGTGGTTAGGCTTAGAGAATGTTTGGAATCTATCGAGATAATCAGATATGCTCTCGACGCGATGCCCGAAGGTTCTCTCATGAGCGATGAGGTTCAGGGGATGCCTATCGGCGTTAACAAAGGCTTGCCCGTCGGAGAAGTGACTGGAAGGGTCGAAGCTGCAAGAGGGGATTTGATGTATCACATGAAGTCTGAAGGAGAAGAGGAGGATGGACCTTCTCGTGTCAAGATAAGGACACCTACCTTGGCTAACATTCCTGCTGTTTTCGAGATGTTGGAGGGTGAGAGTATGGCTGAGGTACCAATAGTTCTTGCAAGTATAGATCAGTGTTTCTCCTGCACCGAGAGGATAGCCATAGTGGATAAGGAAACTCATGAAAAGGAGATCAAAAATATGCAAGAATTGAGGGAGATGGAAAGGTGAACGCGGCGTTAGAATTTTTCGTATCTTATCTTTTATTCCCAGGGATAATTTTTTCTTTCATATTTGGACAACTGTTCGAAGGTATAGACCGGAAGATAGCTGCCCATATGCAGAGCAGAATCGGCCCTCCGATTTTACAGCCCTTCTATGATATCGGAAAACTGTTCACGAAGGAGGATATAACTCCGGAAAAGTCTCAAAGTTTTTTCTTTAACGGAGCTCCTTTGATAGCTTTCGGAGCTGTGATCACCGCGATGATAATGATTCCTGTCACGGGCGTTATCGAACCTTTGGGCGGGTCACTTTCACTGATCGTGGTTCTGTATCTTCTCAACATACCGGCAATCGCTTTGATAATAGGCGGATATGCTTCTTCCAGTCCTTTCGGAGTGTTGGGGTCTAATCGTTACATCATCCAGTTGATAGGTTATGAGTTGATATTCATCATCACTGCCATCACCGCTGCCGTCCATGCAGGGTCTTACAATCTTGCGAGTGGTTTTGGCAACTGGTTCATCTTCCGAGCTCCTTTGGCGGCGGCTGCGATGTTGTTGGCTGTTCCTGGGAAACTTTTGAAGACGCCTTTTGACATCCCTGAGGCGGAGACGGAGATCGTCATGGGTCCGCTCACCGAATATTCGGGCCCCAAGTTGGCATTGTTCAAACTTACTCACAACATCGAACTTTTGGCTATCGCTGGTCTTTTCACGGCCTTGTTTTTGGGAGGTCCGGTTTCGGTCACTATTGGCGCGGTCACTATCCCTGGAGTCGTGACGTTTTTGATCCAGGCTCTTGTGGTGGCGATTTTGATAACTTTGATTAGATGTGTGACTGCGAGGTTGAGGATTCATCAAGCTTTGAAGTTTTACTGGGGTCCGATTGGGTTTGTTGCATTTTTGAGTTTAATCTTAGCTGTGATGGTGTGGTGATTTGTTATGAGTGAAGAGGTGATTTGTCTTGCCTAAAATGGTTATCGATGTTTTGAAAAATCTGTTCAGCAAGGTTTCTACTTTGAAATATCCTTATGAGAAGAAGGAACCACCTGAACGTTTCAGAGGGGAGCCTGTTGTCGATGAGGATGCTTGTGTGAGTTGTGGACTTTGTAAACAGGTTTGTCCTGCGTGGGCTATCACTTACGATGAGGACGCCATCCCTATTTTTGACCATGGGAGTTGTTTGCACTGTGGTGAGTGTGAGGAGAACTGTCCTCCTAACGCGATAGAGATAAATAACGATTACGAGACCGCGGCGTTGAACAGAGAAGATTTGATAACCGATTAACCGTTCAGTTTTTCGGACAGTTTTTTGACGACTTGGTCGATAGATTTTTCGACATTTTGTGATATTTCTGTGTCTCTCTTGATGTTTTCGGCTTGTATTCCTAATAGTCTGACTTTTCCCCCTGTTTCTTTTTCCAGGTAGTCCATGAGTTTGGACAGTGGAAGTCTGTGGGTGGAGACGGAGTATGAACTCACGTCTGAGGATTTTGCGAGCGTGACAGTTCCAGGTTTGCTTCCAGAATCTATCGAGTCTATGAGGAGGACTTTGTCAGGTTCGAACCTTTTGACTTTGGCGGTGAATTTTTCCGGAGCGTTGTGGCAGTTGATCAGTGATAGGTTTTCGCCATCTACTTTTCTTTTCAGTTTTTGGATTGCTTTTATCCCGGCTGCGTCGTCACCCCTCGTCTTGTTTCCTATTCCCAGGATTACGACTCTATCGTTTTCGTTTAGCTCAAAATTTTCGAAGTCCATATTTTCACTTCGTGTCTGGTTATTCTACAGGTCGTGATATATATTTTTCATTTGAGGAAAAGGATTGCTTTTGGCCGTTGCTCATTCGAAGAATTTTTTATCGAGACAGCTTTCTTCGTAAAATTGGATTGCATGATTGATTACTGTGAGTGCGTTTAGAGGTTTATCGTACATTTTTATGATCTTGTCGGACAATTTTTCGATGTTTGAGTTGAATTCTCCTTTGGGAAATCCGCCTATCAGAACACATATGTCTTTTTCTTTCTCTTCTGGACTGAATATGTCACTCCCTTTGATTTCGCCCCCTTGGATTGAGAAGGAGATGGTTTTATCGGGATCTATCTCGTTTATTTTTGTTTCCAGACTCTTTTCGCTCAGAGTGATTAGAGGGTTGTTTGGCGGTACTTCGCCCGTTTTGAAGAGCTGTTCCATTAGTCCTATGAACCTATTGTAAGATCTTGGTATTCTGGTGTGTGTTTCCATCTCGATGATTTTGTCGTGACGTGTGTGGATGTAGAATCTTAGAAGGTTTTCTTTGTTCAGTGGGCTTTCTAGGGCGGCCATTGTGCAGGCTTGGATTATATCCGGTCTGCCTCTTCGTTCTGACTCGTCCAATTTTTCCATGGAGTCGTGATGGTAGTTCGAATCTAGAATTAAGTCCGTGGGGTTTTTCCCTATCTCTTCGGCTTCTTTTTGGATTGGCGTTTCTTTTGAAATCTCGTCTGGGATTGTTTCGAGTTCCGAATCGGCTAATATGATATGTAACATTCTGCTTCTATAATTCGTTAAACATGCATATCTTTAACAGTTTTCTTCAAACAGGCATCTGAATTGAGCCTATACTCTCGGAAATTCTTCTTAATCTTTTCTTTCTAACAACCACTGCCAGAGTGGTTGGAACACGATCTGTTTCCCATTTACTTCTTTTGTGTCTCGGTAGTCGTCGGTGATTATTAATAGATTTTTGCATTTGAGGTCCTCGGAAGCTTTCAGTAAGTTCTCAACTTCTCTTTCTTTATTTTGTTCATGAATTTCCGAACAAACCTGTATCAGTTTCTCCGTATTGGTACTATTTTTAACTACAAAGTCTACTTCTTTGCCATCTTTCCGCCAATAGTGGAGTTCTTTTTTGGGGTCTGTGATTGTTTTTCGGTAAAGGTTAACCGCTACTTTGTTCTCGGAGTACCAACCGCGTGAGCTTTCGAATCTTTCCGTGAGGGCGGTGATGAATCCATTGTCAATAACGTAGATTTTTCGAGGGTATTGCTCTCTATCTTTGACGCTCCGGGAGAATATTGTGGTGTCGAAGAGAAAGAAGCTCTCCTTAACGTATTTGAAGTATTTTATCAGGGTGGACTTGCTGGTTTTTATCCCCATTGAACTTAACCAATTTTGGGCCTTGGAAAAACTGATTCTTCTGGAGAAGTTGTTGACGAGTAATTTTATGAAGTTTTCTAGGACCTCTATCTTGCCGATGGAGTGCCTTTCGACCAAATCTCTGGCCACTACCGTGGAAAAATATTCCTGCAATATTTTCATCTTTTTTCGGTCACTTTTTTCCAGCACTATTTCGGGGAGTCCTCCGTATTTCAAGTATTCTTTAAAATGTCTTCTAAGTTCAGGTTTCTTTTGGCTGTACTCGATGTTTTCGGAGGGGTATTCTATTTCTTTAAATTCTAGAAACTCTCGGAAGTTTAGTGGGAATAGGTAAGTTGTGAGGGTCCTCCCTCTTAAAGAAGTGGCGATTCCCTGGCTGGTCAAATGGGATGATGAGCCTGAAAGCATGAGGATTACTTCGCTTTTCTCCGAGATTCTTCGAGCCCATTTCTCCCAACCTTCTACGTTTTGGATTTCGTCCACGAGAAGGTAGATTGGTGGTTCGATCTCGAAGGTTTCTTTGATTAAAGGTAGGAGGTTTGAAAGGTCTTCAACTGTCGGCCGGATTATTCTCTCATCCTCAAAATTTATGTAGAAAGTTTTTTCTTCTCCTACTTTTTTCATCAGCTGGAACATCAGGTATGTTTTTCCTGTTCTTCTCATCCCGGCAATGGTGTTGGCTTTTTTCTTTCTGAATTCTAGCTTCTTTCCAACTTCTCTTTTTTCAAGGTCTTCTGGTGCCCCTTCTTCTTTAGACTCGACCAGTATTCTTTTCAGCCTCTCTTTTTTGTTCTCTTGGCTCATATTGTATAATTGATTGAACAATTTTATAAGATTATCGTTTTATTGAATGGACGATATGGGTGGATAGGTATAATTTCACCCGATTCTCATTTAAAAGCTAGATCCCCCCAATTGAGGATAAAGTACTCCGTTTTTGACCCATAAACGGGTAAGTGGGCGTATTATTGGTTAGTACTGGAGATCTCCTGGCCTGAAAATAAATTGTTTTTGAAAATTGTTGTTGGTTGATTTATCCACAATAGGGGATTTAATGGATCTATTCTTCTATCTCATCTTTTGATTTTGTAGTTTCCCACTTGTTTCCACATGATTTACATTTGCCAGTTACGTGGACTGAATCTCCTTTTTCTTGAGTATTTAGGATTTTTACGTCAGAGCAATGACAGTCCGGACATTTTAAAGTCATTTTATCTCACCCCTTTCAAGAATTCTCTTATTTTATATTGGTAAAAAAATGTATCTATTAGCTTCGAAGACATTTTCCGGTTAGAATGAATTTTGTGCTTTTGAGTAGATTGTCTTGCTTTCTGTTCAGGTTTTTTAAGGTAAATCTTGAATATGCTATTGATTAAAAATCTCTGAGCCGCTGTCAAGCCATTTGCATTGCATTGTTTTAATCCGGGTGGAATAGTGGTATTGTTGGAATTAATTCTTTTTTTGTCCCTACTAGTATGACTTGGTCGTCTTTTTGGAAGACTGTGCCTCCTCTTGGAGCGATTGGTTTTCCGTTACGCCTGATAAGTCCTACGGTGCATAGGTCTGGCAAGTTTAGATTTTCTATGGAGTTTCCTTTGGCTTTTGAGTCTTCGGTTACTTTTATCTCTATTACGTCTCCCTCTTCTCCGCCCATGGTTATCATTCCGTAAAGTCCGGAACTGACGGCAGCTTTTTCGATTAGTCCGGCGGTGGAGCTGGTTGCACTTATCACTATGTCTGCACCTACATCTTTCAACATATCGGCGTATTCGTCCTTTTTGACTCGGGCGATTATTCTACAGGAAGATATGTCTTTTGCAGCCTTACAAATTAGGAGGTTAGTTTTATCTTTCGAAGCCAATGCGATTAACGATTCGGCTTCTTCAATTCTAGCTTTCTTCAGAACATCTAGATCTTTACCGTCTCCGTGAATAACTAGCGATATATCTAACTCTTTCCGTAATCTGTTGGCTGTTTCTTTGTCTGCTTCTACAATAACGATATCGTGTTTCGTCCTTGCCAATCTATTGGCTAAATTTTTTCCGGTTTCTCCCCCACCAATAATGATAATCTCTGTCAATCTAGCACCTATTTGAAATATATGAGAGAATGTTTAGTAAAGTTTGGCTTGATAACCCTCAAACACTTAAAAATCATCTATTCTTGTTTTTTACACGGATAGTTTCTCTGATTCTCAAACTAGCACATAGACCAAAATCCGGATAAATTCTGAATATACTGATAAGGGATATTGAGTATCTTGAGGTAATTGGATAGGATTCCATGGTATGACTGTTTTAATGTTCTGGAGAACATTCCTCCCTTAGATAGAGGTATTTGAGGGGTGGAAAAATGAAATTGGCTGTATTTTCTATAATCCATTGTTTTCTTTCGGGCTGTTCTCTGAGTCACGATAGTTTCCTGAAAAGTGTAAGTCGAACGGCAGCCATACGATGTGAAACAGCATATGAGCCAGCATTGCAGCAATGAGTCCGTATTGCCAGAACAGCCAGCCGAATATTATCGCTGCCCATAGATTCAAACTGATCATGAGGGTTAGAAACAAAGATGTTTTCCGGCATCCTGCCGCCAGATAACTGGGAAGATGACCCAAGCCGAATAATATTCCTGAGATGATTATCGCTATCCATATCACGAGATTGTTCGGTCCACCTGCTATTAGTGCTATAAGCCAGACAAAAAAGGTCATTAAACCCCAGCGGGTTAATACCTCTTCTACGATTCCGCCATATAGGATGCGGCTGTATGCTCCCAGTCCCATTCTAAGATCCTCCATGCTCTTTACCGTCTGATTATCCAGACGTGGTCTGAAGAGGGCATAGTAAGCGGTGATAAAGACGATGGAACCGCCTATACCGCCGAGAAGTGCGGGTAGAATTTGAGGTTGTAAAGCTTTTAACGCGGAGGCTCCTGAGACTAGCGCTTGAAAGAACGGAGCTTCCAGACCTACTCGCGGTGTTAAGGTAGTTCCTATAGCTGAGGAGACGATAACTAGCCCCATGCTTTGAATTATTGAAAGTGATATCAGAGTAGATTTTGATGGTTTTTCTTCTTCAGACGTAATCTTATCCTCAATAGTCTCTTTCAAGGTTTTTACTGTTCTTGGAATAACGACTATTATTCCGGGTAAGCATATCGCTACGAGAATTAAGAATAGCAAATAACTCATCCGATCACCATAGAAAATTTGGTAAGAATTCTATAATTAACTTTCTAAAAATTGTCGAGGAAAGCACATTGATAGAATTCTTCTCTCTTTGATAAGTAGGTACTCTTTCCCAAGAAATAATGTTAGGAATGTTGGCTTTGAATTCGTGAACTTTCATGGAATAGCGTATAGTTTTTTGATTAGTTTTTCATAATCCTTCATTTGAAAAAAGAAAAATCTGCATTCCAAGGATGGTGCCTAATGTCAAACCGGCTATAGAAGCAGTACTAAATCCGCCAATGTATGAAAAATTATAGGTCCAAGAAGTCAACAGTCCAAATCCTATCCCCACAAGGGTTCCTAATCCCATACCAAATACAATTACCATCCTATCGTCTTCTCCAATCCAGTGTCTTTCCAAACTTAAACCGGTGATGCTTCCAATGATTATTCCGGATGCGACCCCGCTAGTTATGCCGATAATAATGTCTATGTTTGCAATCAAAGCCGTTAGTATACCAAACCCGGCACCGAGTCCAATGCCAATTCCGGTCCCCAAAGTTCCAGGACTTGTTTCGCTCATATTTAACACCATCTTTAGAATAATAACCAGGCAGATAAAAGACCGAAAAGGATTCCATGTGTAAATGTCTCAAAATATAGCACTGGTAAAAATTTTGTATCTATATACTTTTCCTTTAGATAGACGAATCCTTCAATATTGTGTGAAAAAGGGTTTGCACTAGCTAAGTCCGCATAGATAATCATTATACCGGATAAAAAAGCAAATCTTAGAATAAAAGAAATATCTCCTAACAGGCCTAATATTGGAAGTAGGACGATGGCCATTAAGAGTCCTCTCACTAGTTGTGCAGGAATAAAATATTTCTCGACATGGGAGTTTTCTTTCTCATTTGACATATCTTTCTGCCAGTCTACCAAACGGTCTTCCCCACTGTACAAACCGTCGCTTATTTTAAGATCAATAGCACCAGCAACCACGTATGCAAAAGTATGAAAAATCGTAACCCCGGCAATAAAGATAAGATAATCTATGTAGCTCGTAAAATCACCATAGAGAATTAAGATAAAACTCCTATAATTAACTTTCTAAAAATTGTCGAGGAAAGCGCATTGAAGGAGTGTTTACATTAAATAGCAGTGGATTGTCCAAGATGTGGAGAGAAAAACGATCTAGAGACTAGTTTTTGTCAAAATTTTGGGCAAAGTTTAGAGATGGATGCTCAGCAAAAGATGGAAGAAGGCGTAGAAATAGCAGATTATGTTTCTAGTAGAATGGTTTCAAAAGACCAAGTTAGAGAAATAGTTAAGGAAATAATAGAAGAATTGAGTAATTAGGAAAAATGTTCAGCTTAGGGTCCAAAATTTTTATTTATTAATAATAGTTGTTGATTTAGTGAAAAAGATGAGTCCCGGACGGAATGTTCATATAGATACATGTTTTGTTCAAGGGTTTGTTATTGGGGAAAATTCACTTGTTTATGAAGATGCAGAAGTATTATTTAAAGACAATCTCTATTCCCTTGTAGGCAGTGAAATTCAAATTAAAATTTCTCAACTTGCTATAGGGGAGTTAATAAATAATTTTAATGAGAACTATTTAAAAACTGATTCGAGTAATACCCCTCCTTCTCATAGGGATCAGCTTGGAACTAGTGGACAAGAATCTATTATGTCAAGGCTAAAAAGACTCATTGAACGGTATAAAGTCGAAATAACATATCCAACAGAAATGTGTTATAAGGTATTTTTTGATTTAAAAGAAAGAATGGAAAGATTAAATGATAATGAGGATAATGATGGAATTCTAGTTTCTCAGGCTTTGTGCGATTCGGATTCGTCCTACTTTTTGACCACAGATGAGACTTTACTTAGATCAAGAGAGATTGAGAAAAAAGCGAGAGAAATGCTGAATGAGGAAAAAAGAAACAGAAGGATAAAGATATCTAGCGAATATGGATAATAGACATCTTTTTTATTAATAAATAACAAAAATGTAATTGTGATTAAGATGAAACCTAAAGAAAAGTTTTTCCAGTTATTTAAGTTTTTTAAAGAAGAGCTTGACTTCGATTTTGATGTAGAAAGTTTTCACGACAAAATTGAGTTGCAGAAACTAGTTTATATATCAGAGTTTTTCGGTTTCGACCACGGTTACTCCTATAATCGATATGTTCGAGGACCTTATTCTCCGGGTCTCGCTGAAGATTATTATGCTTTAGAGGATGACGATTTGCCTGAAAACTTTCCATTGGTTAAGAAGAAACTCCAAATTTCTGATTTTTCAGATTTCACGGATGACAAAAATTATCGGGATTTGGAATTAGCTGCTACAGTTCTTTCGGTTTGGAAGGACTACAAGGAAAAGTACTATGGTGAAGATTTAAGAGAGAAAGTTAGAGATACTTCTTCGAATATAAAAAGTAGGGCGGAAAAAAGTAAGATAGAAGCTATAATGGACGAAATCGAAGAAAGGAATATTGTAAATTTTAATTAGAAGCAATTTTAAGAGATAAAATCGTAGGAAAACAGCTGGATTTTCCCTAAGGGGTCTTTTTTCTTCTCTTTTCCTGTTCAAAAATAGACTTTTAAGCCCCTTGGTTAGAATTATTTTTTTTGACAGGATTTAACCTATTGTTACCGTTTTAGAGTAAGATTCTACTTCGCTATAGCTAAGATTTCCTTCTAATAGTTCGAAAGTAGCATCATAATCCCCCGGTTCTTCAAAAGTTAGAGCTATATAATTACTGGCAGTCACGGTTTGAGTTTCCCCTGGATGTATTATGGTTTCATCGTTTTGGACAAAACATTTCTCGGTTTGGTTCCCAATATTTGATCTAATTTGGGTTATGTAAGCAGGTAAATCTTCAGAGTTTCTAACCTGAATTTCAACGTAATTTAAATCATATCCAAAATACTCTTGACTTTCAAAGGTAGTATCAACACTTTCTACGATTAGATCTGCACCAGAAAATTCTACATTTTCCTGGTAGACCAGTCCACTATAATCCATAAACTGTATCTTATAAGTTCCTGGAGAGGGAGTTACTTTAAGATCCTTAGTCATATCCATCTCAACTGTATGGTGGTGGTCCGTCATATCGGACTTGTTTATATATTTAGTAGAAATCTCGACTCCATCCGGACCTATCAACTTTATATCGTATTGTTTTTCCCGTCCATCAAACCCTATTTGAAGTTTTGCTTCAGTTTGTCCTGCCTCTACTTGGGTTTGAACATTGTCTATCTCAACAGGCTCTTCTCCTCCGCCTGCTGCGATTATCAAAATAAAGAAAATGAAAACAATAGCCCCTATGATAATTTTTTTATTTCTATCCATCGTATCTCTCCGATTTCACTACGAAGTTTAAGCTATTTTTAAAAAAGTCTTTACTTTTACTCTCGCCCTGTCGTTAGTTCATAAAAATTTCAAAGCTTATTGAAGTATCCAGCAGAGGGTAATAATGGCTAATTGTGATTTTTGTGGAGAAATAGAGATCAAGTTTCCAATCAGAAATATAATTAGAGAAGAAGCTGTTAAGGACAGCATTTGAGATGGTATTTTCTAATAATTTTTTTGACCAATATCCATATCCGTTTAAATTAAAAACTCTCGCAGATTATAGTTGAAGTGTATGTCTATTATTGAACTGGATGGGTTGACCAAATATTATGGCGATACTAAAGGTATAGCAGACCTCAGCTTTGAAGTTGAAGAGGGGGAGATATTTGGTTATTTAGGACCGAACGGTGCTGGTAAGACGACTACGATTAGGGCGTTGCTCGGTTTTTTAAAACCTACGAGGGGGAGTGCCAGGATTTTTGGAGAGTCGATAGATGAGAATATAGTGGAATTAAAACGGAATATCGGTTACATACCTGGGAATCTTACTCTCTATGGAGACATGTCTGGAAAGGAGTTTTTGAAATATTTTGAAGATTTGAGGAGCTCGTCTGCATCGAAATATGATGAACTTGTAGATATTTTCGACCTGCCGCTTGAGAAGAAGGTAAGTGGATATTCTTCGGGGATGAAACAAAAATTGGCGATAATTCAAGCTTTTATGAACGATCCTGAACTGGTGATAATGGATGAACCGACTTCGGGATTGGATCCTCTTGTCCAGCAAAATTTTTATGATTTTTTGAAAGTTGAGAAAGAAGAGGGAAGGACCATATTTTTCTCGTCCCATATCTTGAGCGAGGTTGAAAAAGTTTGTGATAGAGCCGGGATTATCCGTGATGGGGAACTGGTCACTCTTGAAAAGATAGAGACTTTACGAGAAAAGAGGGGTAAGATCGTGAGAGCGAGAATCGAGGAGGATGTTGAAGAGTTTGATGGTCCTGACGATATGGAGATTGAGGGCGATTGGATAAAGTTCGTAGCTAAGGATGACATAGATACTTGGTTGAAAAAATTGGCCGAATTCACTGTCCTTGATCTGGAGGTTAAGAAGTTTAGTCTGGAAGATATTTTCTTGCACTATTATGGTGAGGGTGATGAGGATGGGTGAGAAGAAGAGATTGAGACTGGCTTGGGAAACCGCCAAGGGTAAGTGGAAGTTGTCTCTTATAATCACGATAATTTTTGTCGGGTTCGCAGCTTTGTATGTCGGGATGTATCCTTCTTTTGAGGACATGATGGGACAGATTGCGGAGATGGATCTCAAATTTATCAGGGGTTTTAGCAGTTTAGGGACCTATGAAGGTTTTCTGAACATGGAGCTTTATCAAATATTTTGGATTCTGGTTCTGCCTGTACTTATCGCTTATGTAGCGGGGTCTTTGATATCGGAGGAGATCGAATCTGGAACGATCGACCTTTTATTGTCGAACCCTATCTCCAGAAAGCGGATAGTTTTGGAAAAATTTTTGGGGATTTTACCCATGATCCTGCTCGTGACGTTTGCTACGATGGGTTCGGTTTATGGGATGAGCTTGTTCATCGGTGAAGAAATCAGTTTGACGAACCTGTTTTTGACCCATCTCTGGTCGGTTCCTTACTTTTTGTCGATAGCGGGCATATCTCTTTTCGTTTCCACTGTGGTGGACAAGAAGATGAAATCGAGCATTATCGGGATGGCTTTCGTCGTGGCTATGTACTTGATCGAGTCTGTTAGTCAGCTGACTCCGGATTATGATAAGATGGGGGTCATCTCGATTGTGAATTATTTTGATCCTTCTGATCTGCTTGTAAATGGGGAGATGAGTCTTGTGGATCCGATAATATTGGCCATAATTACGCTGGTTTCGGTCTCGTGTGCTGTTTTTTATTTCGACCGACGTGATATAACCTGAATAGGTTAAACTCATAAAGAACTATCCGAGATGAGAATAATCCTGATTTTAACACCTGATTACTATCTGGAAACGGGTTATTATTTCAATTCTTACTCTTTATTTCATATTTAAGATTTTGAGATTGTTTGAAGTGATAATCAGAAGAATTTTCTTATTTTCCTCAATTTCTATAGAGATTATTTTTACATTAAACTCGTATAGAAATCAAATCAGCTAGAACCGTCACCCATTTTAACCATGTAAAAGAGATGAGCATTGGGAGAGTTAAATGGACGAGAGAGGAGTTTCAAACCAAGTCATCTTCGGAATCATCCTCCTTATCATCGGAGCATTGTTCTTCATCGACACCACCAACATCTACGACACCAGTGGGCTCCTGATCTACATCCCGTCCCTTTTCATACTCCTCGGCATCTGGGCTTTATACAAGAACGGGCTGCGCAATCCCGCCGGACCGGTAGTACTCCTACTCATCTTCGGAGTGATCCAGCTGGAACTCCTGGACCTGTTGCCCGGATTGTCGTTCGCTAACCTTTGGCCTCTCATACTCATAATCATAGGGATAGGCATCCTGTTGAACAAGGTGGGCAGACCGTCACGGGAAAAGGTGGATAAGGGCGAAATCGACCTGATCGCAATACTCGGAGGAGCGGACAGCAACATCACATCGGATAACCTCAAAGGAGGAGATATTACGGCGATCATGGGCGGAGTCAATCTGGATTTGAGAGATTCGGAAGTAGGTTCCACCCCGTGCGAGATCGACGTATTCATACTTTTCGGCGGAGCAGAAATCAATGTCCCCGAAGAATGGTCGGTCAAGATGAACGTCCTGCCCATTCTGGGCGGCGCGTCGGACGAAAGGCCCCGAAGCAAGGAAAGGAAGGGTGGAAAAGAGAGTCCCGATCTCATCGTCAGCGGGTTCACGGCCTTCGGCGGAGTTTCCGTCAAGGATTAAGATTTCTGAAACTGAGTGTGGGCTTTTTTGTGATTATAACGGAACTTGTGGAGAGGATAGACTTCTTTTTCTGAATTTACCTCTGCTATCTTTCTATATTTTTGTTTTTCTACGATCATTTGTCCGTAATATCAGAGCTTCTTCTCAAAAAAGAACTTATTCAACCTAGAAATAGTAACCATTGAAGCTGCGGATGATGTTTATGAATTATTACACTGGAGGATCTTCTCTAATTCTCTAAAGCAAAGATAAATTTATGAAAGCAAGAACTGAAAAATGTTTACTAATGAATAAATTTTGCATATTACTAGCATAATATACAATATTTGTTTATAAGTAATAAGAAGGGAAAAAGTATTTGGGGTATATCCGTGATGTTAGAATTGATTTTTTCCAAGATTTAGGCTTTGTCGGAGTGAACGAGATTTTAAGTGGGTTGGGGATTGAAATGTGGTTTGAAACCTCTAAGTATCGTTTTTTGACTGCAGGTTAAATCTACTGGTTCGTATAAAAATTTACTTATTCTTCAATAAAAATCGATGATATTTTAGAATAAGTTTTAAGTTTAGTTTAGTTTACTTTTTAATGGGGGAAAATGGTAACTGGCCACGATATAGCTACAAAAGTCGTAAATAAAACTATCAACAATATCAAAAAGAAATTCGAAAAGACAAGCGGATCTAATAGCGGTTTTGAAACTATTAATACCGGAGGATTGATGGAAATAAAAAAAGGAAAATATTCAGACTATTATTATCCCTCTCTAGTAAATAATTTGGAAAACTGGAGAGATTTCATCCATCAGGAATATCAGTCTCAGGAATGTCAAGAAGAGGAGATTAAAACTATTTTCAAAATGCTTTGCAAAAACCTCTATACTCAAATTCTGAGTAGAGAAGATATGGGATTAAATGACAGGAAATCGTGGGTCAAAGCGTTAAACGAAATGATTTCAGATATAGAGAAAAAAATTGAAAAAAAAGGGCTTTTTCGAGAGTCTTTAAGAGGAACTAATCTTCTTCATGACGTAGAAATAACTGTCAAGCCTTGGATTAGCTTTAGTGGTATTCCAGATGCTTATGTTAAAATAGAAAATGCAAGGGGTCTATTCGTTTATGAGGGAAAAACAAACTCGGAAGGTAAAATAAAACTGGAGTTAATGGAGGGAAAAACGTGTGCTGTTGTAAAAACTGATGAGAAGGAAAAGAAAAAGGAATTTAAAATTAGTGAAGATAAAAATTTAAAGATCCACCCTTCAATATTCTAAAATGCAAAAACTCCATTAAAGTTCTATTTTTTTCAGATGCCAATAATAACTTCTCCTATCTTATTTCTTAAGAGAGCAGTGAAGAAGAGAGGAAAGCATGAAAAAATTTTAGCTATATAACTAATTTCAAATATTTATCCTTATTGTTCCCCTTTCGCTATTAACTTTAAATGAAACATATTATTATTCGGTAAACGTGCTAATCTTTAAATCAGGTGCTTTTAACAAGATTGAATAATATTAGAAGTTTTTATTTGGGGTTAAATTTAAATTTTCGTTTTGTTTGATTTTTTATGGGGAAAATGGTAACGGGGCATGATATAGCCACTAAGATTTTGAATAAAAAATTGAGCGAGTTAAAATCCAGATTCAAAATTGCGTCTAGTAAAAACGAAGGGTTTGAAACAGTAAATACCGGTGGAACTAAGACTTTTAGAAAGAGTGGAGGTAGCGATTATCGGTATTCTGCTTTCATCAATAAATTGGTGGATTGGAGGAATTTTTTGGTGGATGGTTTTCGAGGTAGAGAAATGAATGAAGAGGGTGTGAAAATATTTTTTGAGAAAGTGATGAACGACATTTTTACTAAATTTCTTAAAAATAAAAAATTTAGCAAAAAAGAGAAACGGTTTTTGGGAAGTGAAATTAGAAAAATAATTTTTAAAATAGAAAAAAAGACCGATACAAAAGGTATATTTGTTGATATTTTGGAGAAATCCGATTTTGTCCATGAAGTAAAGCTAAGTATAACCCCTTGGATATTTTTTTCTGAATTAGATAGTGTTTTTATAAAAATTAGAGATCCATATGGTTTTATTGAAAATAGTAAGCTTTTGAAAACAGAGGGGTCTTTCAAAACCTTTGCCCTTGAGGGGGAAAATGAGATTAAATTTCAAGCCGAAGGTGGGGAAAAAATTAGAAAAGTCCAATTAAAAGGTGAGATGGAAAAATTTTTGGATCCTTCAAACATCCAACAAATAATTGATGATTTAAATTCCAAAATTGAAGATTATGAAGATGAAAATATTTCCTATTCAGATATAGTAGCAAGTTTTCAAAAATGGATGTTGGATACCAGTAAAAATTATAATTCAGCTAATTTGGATGAAAAATCTATTCTTGAAATACTTAAAAATTTAAATCGAACAGTTTTTTCTGAATTAATAGATTCAAAAAATATTGATGAAGAAAAGAGAAATGATATTATTAGTATTTTCTATGATGTAGTTAGTAAGATTAAAGGAAAATCAAATAAAAATGGTATTTTCGAAAAATCTTTGAAAAAATCAGATTTATTAATAAATTTAAATATTGAAGTGAAGCCTTGGTTAAGGTTCACTAAAATTGAAGATGCTTATGTGAAGGTGAAAGATGTGTTCGGTTTTTTTAGTACTGATGGTAAAACTGATGAGTGCGGAAATTTCAAAACGGAAGCATTGCCGGTAAAAAATAAAATTTTAGTTAAGACAAAGGATATGGAAAAAAGTAGGTCTGTAAAATTGGAAGAAGATGAGAAAGTAACTATACACACTTCAATTTTCTAAATTATTTCTGTTAGGTTAAATAACTGGTAAAACTAGTTTTTTCAGATGTGTGAAATTAGGTAATAAATTCCCTGCTAAAAATAAAACACCTGAGTAAAAACAGTGAACGGAACAACATATAACGGTGTGATTTCTTCACGAAATTTTCAGAACTATTGAATTGAATTCAAAATTGGGGTAGTTCAATCTTCTAACCAGTTTTAGCTAATATTATTAAAAAATAGATCGAATGAAAGGCTCAATCCTGTCAAGTATTGCAGGATTATCATACATGGGAAACTTATATTTCTGAAAAATTTACTTATCATGGTTGGGGCAGTGGAAATTTGTCCAGATGCGATTTTTGCGGTGATGAAATAGTTCATCCTTTTAATTGTAATTATTGCGAGGGTAGTTTCTGTAAAGAGCATCGGTTGCCACCTAACCACAAATGTTCCGGCTTGGATAAGTGGAAAGACCAGTCAGGCCCTTCAATCAGATTAAATAAAAAAAGAAAGTCACTA
>Ga0207714_1000373_pt1 | contig 31197 bp, 28 predicted proteins | sample PonA232FremontCA_2_FD_187270 | JGI IMG/M metagenome (GOLD analysis project Ga0207714, IMG submission 187270) | Marine sediment microbial community from Fremont, CA, USA - Pond A23 Sediment 2 (SPAdes) | ecosystem: Environmental > Aquatic > Marine > Unclassified | place: USA: Fremont, California...
TACCGCGCAGGGTCACACTGCGCCCGGGCACGAACTGCCCGGTGAGGATCCGCTCCTTGAGCTGGCGGTAGACCCATTCCTGGACGGTGATCGCACCGTTGTCAGCGCGCGGGTGGAGCGCCGTACTGTCCACGGAATCAAGCATGGACCGCATCCCTCCGGAGAACGGTAATACGTGACGAGATTAGCAAATTTGATCACAGTATGTTGCGAGTTACCAGACGGGCTGCTAGTTTGTGATCACATTGACACCGGTCCGCTGCGCGCCCTGGTCGTGCCGGACAGCCGTAAACGAGGGCGGCACCCATGTCCCAGCAGCAGGAAGGCGGCGCCACGCCGGCGGAGGTCGAGCGCTTTGTCGAACGCAACCCGGCGCTTGAGTACATCGAGGCCTTCATAACCGACGTAAACGGGATTGCCCGTGGCAAGCGGGTCCCGGCCTCCGCGCTGCAGCGACTCTACGAAAAGGGACTCTGCCTGCCGGCCTCGACCCTGATCCTCGACGTCTGGGGCAATGAGGTAGAGGCCTCGGGCCTGATCTTCGACACGGGCGATGCGGACCACCCCTGCTGGCCGATCGAAGGCACGCTGCAGCCGCTCCCCTGGAGTGACGGGCGTGGTGGCCAGGTGCTGTTGCGCATGGATACGCCCGAGGCCGGGCCCTACCACGCGGATCCGCGCAATGTGCTCATGGGCGTCGCGGACCGGTTTACCGCCCGTGGCCAGATTCCGGTCATCGCCACCGAACTCGAATTCCGGTTGTTTGAGCCGGAGCCCGCGGCGGATGGGGCACCGGTCGCGCCGGCACGCCTCGGCCGCGGCGGCGGCTCGCAGCTGTTCGGACTCGATGAGCTGGACGCCATGGACGCGGTGTTCTCGGAGATCGATCGGGCCTGCCGCGAGCAGGGGGTGCCGGCCGATACGGTCATCGCCGAGCAGAGCGAGGGCCAGTACGAGGTCAATCTCACGCACGTCGCCGATCCCGTCGTGGCGGCGGATCACGCCGTGCTGCTCAAGCGCACCATCAAGGCGGTCGCGCGCCGCCACGGCCTGATCGCGAGCTTCATGGCGAAGCCCTTCGGCGACGAGGCCGGCAACGGCCTGCACGTCCATGCAAGCCTGCTCGACCGCGACGGCAATAATATCTTCACCGATGGCGCGCAACCGACCGCGGCCCTGCACCATGCCGTCGGCGGCCTGATGGAGACCATGTACGACACCGCCGCGGTATTCGCGCCCCACGCGAACTCCTGGCGCCGCTTCCAGGTGGGTGCGCATGTGCCGATGGGCCCGACATGGGGCTTCGACAACCGCACGGTCGCGGTCCGGGTACCGCTCTCCAGCCCCGCCGCGACCCGGGTCGAACACCGCGTCGCCGGCGCCGACGCGAACCCCTATCTCGCGGTCGCGGCCGTACTGGCCGGCGTCGACCATGGGCTCACGAACGCGGTCCAGCCGCCAGCCGAAACAAAGGGCTCGGCTTTCAGCCAGCATGAACGGGGACTGCCGGAGACTTGGGAGCGCGCATTGGCCGCTTTTGGTGATTCGGCGTTCATCGGCGAGTACTTCGGCGGGGACTACCGGCGCCTGTTCACCGTCTGCAAGCGCCAGGAGCAGGAGCGCTTCCTGCGGGAGGTTCCGCGCTTCGAATACGACAGTTACCTGGGTGCGATCTGATATGAACACGACTGCCGAACGGACCACCGCGCGCGCGGCAACACCTGGCGCGACCGGAAGCCCGGAACACGCCGAATCCTGGTACGCGGCCACTGCGCGATCCAGCCCCGAACGCCCGCCGCTCGAGGGCGAGGTCACGACCGACGTGTGCGTCGTCGGGGCCGGGTTCTCGGGCATGGTGACGGCGCTGCATCTCGCCGAGCGCGGTTATGCGGTGACCGTACTGGAGGCGGCACGCGTCGGCTGGGGTGCGTCGGGGCGCAACGGCGGTCAGCTGGTCAACGGATACAGCCGTGATCTCGACACCATCGAGAAACGCTATGGCGCCGAGGCCGCACGCCAGCTCGGCTCTATGGCCTTCGAGGGCGCCGACATCATCCGCGAGCTCGTCAAGCGCTACGACATCGATTGCGGCCTGCGGTCGGGCGGTCTCTTCGCCGCATTCAACCGGCGCCAGCTGCGGGAACTCGAACAGCAGAAAAAGGAATGGGAGGCGTACGGACACCAGGGCCTCGAACTGCTGGATGGCGATTCCATTCGCGCGCATGTGGCGACCGATCTGTATGCCGGGGGGCTGCTGGATCGATGGAGCGGCCATGTCCATCCCCTCAATCTCGTGCTGGGCGAGGCCGAGGTGGTGGAATCGCTCGGCGGCACGATCCACGAGCATTCGGCCGTCACGCGGGTCGAGCAGGGCGAGCGGCCGGTGGTCCATACGGCCAACGGGCGCGTGAGTGCGAAGCATGTCGTCCTCTGCGGCAACGCCTACCTCGGCGACGCCGTGCCGGCACTGCGCGATCGCGTGATGCCGGTCAGCACCCAGGTCGTGGCGACCGAGCCGCTCGAGCAGGCCGTGATCGAGCGGCTGTTCCCGAGCGGGGTGTGTGTGGAGGACTGCAACTACATCCTCGATTATTACCGGCCAACCGCGGATAACCGCATCCTGTTCGGCGGCGGCACGATCTATGGCGGCGTTACGCCCGATGACATCGTGGGCAAACTGCGTCCGCATCTCGCGCGCACATTCCCGGAGCTCGCCGACGCGCGCATCGATTATGCCTGGAGCGGGAATTTCGCGCTCACCCTGACGCGGATTCCCCATATGGGGCGGCTGAACGGTCCGGTCTACTTCACTCACGGCTACAGCGGTCACGGCGTGACCACGACGCACCTGGCCGGACGCCTGATCGCCGAGGCGATCGATGGCGAGCCGGAGCGCTTCGATGCATTCGCGAGCCTGCGCAACTACCCGTTCCCCGGCGGCCGGGCGCTTCGTGTGCCGCTGACCATGCTGGGCGCCTGGTACTACCTGGCGAAGGAAAAGATCGGGCTGTAGTCCCGACAGGCCGCGCGCAGCGGGTGCCGGGCGTTGGCCATTCGGGGTCAGCAGAGATCCCAGGAAAACTGTATGTCGTGGAAATCGTCATCGCGAGCGACCGAAGGGAGCGCGGCGATCCAGCGATTGCACGGCATCACGCGGGCGCACAACGCCTCACGGAAGTCCCGGAGCACAGCACCGCGGACTCCGTGGGGTCCCAATGGTTCCGAAAGGTCATGCAGGCACTGGATTGCTTCACTTCGTTCGCAATGACGGTGAAGGTTCGCAATGACGGTGAAGGTTCGCAATGACGGTGAAGGTTCGCAATGACCGTGAAGGTTCGCGATGACGGTGAAGGTTGGCAATGATGTCGAGGTGTGATGCCGGTGGCTATGTAAGTGGCATTCAGGTCAGCAGTCTATTCAGACGGATAACGGGATCGGGGCAATGAGCGAACATGACCAGGGCGACCAGGCATTCCGCGCGGACACGCTGTACGGCCGCCAACCGGAGATGACCTATGGCGGCGCCCTCAGTTTCCTGCGCCGGCGCTACACGCGCGAGATCGACGCGGCCGACGTGGTCGTCAGCGGCCTGCCGTTCGATCTGGCAACGACCAACCGCCCGGGCTGCCGCTTCGGCCCGCAGGCGATCCGGGCCGCTTCCACCCAGCTGGCGGAGCTGGATGCATTCCCCTGGGGATTCGATCCGTTCGACCACCTTGCGGTGGCGGACTGGGGTGACTGCTACCTGCCGCCGGGCGACCCGCACGGCATGGCCGAGGCGATCCTCGAGCACGCGCGTCGGATTCTGGCGCGCGGGCCCGGGATGCTTACGCTTGGCGGTGACCATTACGTCACCTGGCCGCTGCTGAAGGCGCACGCGGAAAAGTACGGCCCGCTCGCCCTGATCCAGTTCGATGCGCATCCCGATACCTGGCCCGATGACGGCGTCCAGCTGGATCACGGCACCATGATCGGGCGGGCGGTGCGCGAGGGCGTTGTCGATGCGACGCGCTCCGTCCAGATCGGCATCCGCACGCATGCACCGGCCATGGGGTTCAATGTGATCGACGCACCGTGGATCCACGCGAATGGCCCGGCTGCGGCGGTCGAGCGGATCCGTGAGACCGTGGGCTCGGACCGTGCCTACCTGACCTTCGATATCGATTGCCTCGACCCCGCGTTCGCGCCGGGTACGGGCACGCCGGTTCCGGGCGGGCTGAGTTCGGCGCAGGCGCTGGCCATCCTGCGCGAACTGGGTGATCTGTCTCTGGTGGGCATGGATGTCGTCGAGGTGGCACCCGCCTTCGACCACAGCGCCATCACGGCAACGGCCGCGGCGACCGTTGCCCATGATTACCTCTGCCTGCTCGCGGATGCGAAGCGCCGCAGGGGCTGATCCGATGAGCGATCGCGCCGGCCACCGCCCGAGAACTCGGGTTATCGGGAGTCATGTAGGTCGGGCTTGAAGCCCGACCTACATGATTTCGACGCGCTACCTGGTCGGAATGGAGCTCCCCCGGGCATTCAGGCGCCGGCGTACCCCCGAAGCTTCTCGTACAGCCCGTCGGCGATCGTGATCCCTTCGGTGCCCGTGCGCTCGCGCGCGGCCAGGCGCCCCTGGCCCGGCAGCCGGGCACCCTCCTGGCCCTCGATCGCCCCCAGCAGATGCTCAAGCCGATCACCGAAATCCTCGCCGCCGAATGCGACCGGGTCGATGGCGATGAAGAACTGGCCGGTGCGCGGCGATCCGCCTTCGTTGGTGGCGAAGGATGACGCATCGATCGCGAAGTTCGAGCGCGTCATCGCGGCCGCCATGATCTCGACGATCAGGGCGATGCCGGCCCCCTTGTAGCCGCCCATCGGCACCATCGTCCCGCCATCGAGCGCCGCATCCGGATCGGTCGTCGGGTGGCCGTTTTTGTCGAGCGCCCAGCCCTCGGGGATCGGCTCGCCCTTTTGCTTGTGGACCACGACCTCGCTCTTCGCGATCACCGAAGACGACTGATCGATCACCAGCGGCGCCCCGGCCCGCCGAGGCACGGCGCAGGACAGGGGGTTGGTGCCGAACACGGCCTGGTTGCCACCCCAGGGCGCGATCGAGGCAGGCGCGTTAACGAACCCGAGCGCCACCAGACCGGCGTCGGCGATCCGCTCGACGTGATAACCGCAGACGCCGCAGTTATACGAATTGGTAACGGCGAGCGCCGCGATGCCCTGCTCGCGAGCGAGGGGATAGAGCTGTTCCAGGCCGCGATCGATCGCCGGGTGCGCGAAGCCGTCCCGGGCGTCGGCCAGCAGTCCGGACGGCGCGATCGCGGCGACGGTCGGATCGGCATGGCCGTCGATCTTGCCGCAACGCGCATGCTCGCAGTAGGTGGGCAGGCGCGCGAGGCCGTGGCTGTGGATACCATCGGCCTCGCTCGCGACGACCGAGCGGGTCACCGAACGGGCATTGTCCTCGCGCGTGTTGCAGGCGACCAGGGCGCTCTGGGTGAGTGCTTCGACCTGATCGAGATTCAACTGGACCGACATATCGCCTCCATCCGTTTCGTTGTGCGTGCCGCTGCCGGCAGGGGCGATGGGCCCCGGGGCGGATCGTGGGAGTGTAAGCACCCGCGGCGCAAACGGCCATCCGCGGCGGCGGAGGGGTTTTTATCTCCTGATGAGGAATCCTGCTCAGCTGGCAGGCGGCGGGGATCAGGTTACTGTCGAACTGTCTGGAAATGGATGCTCTCCAGTTGATGGGCGAGGCCGCGGAGGCGGCGCCCGATCGACAGGCGCTGTATGGGCGTCAGGGTGGCGGCGAATTCGGTCAGCAGATCGACGAGTCCGCGCCGGAAGCGGTCGAATGCGGTGCGTTCGTCGGGGCGCAGTGCCGCGCGGTCCACCCACCAGCCGCGCATCCAGGCCGCCACTTCCATCGCGTCGGCATCACGGCGAAGCAGGGCGAGCAGGCCCGCCTGCATGCGCGTACGGTAGCGATACCATTCCAGTGATGTATCCGGCAATGCACGCACGCCGCGATACAGCAATTGGGTCTGCTGGACGTCCAGCGGGCCCGTCCACTCCTCGATGAAGTCGATCATCCGCGCGGCCAGCGACCGCTGACTCTCACGGTGGGTAACGTCGATATAGCGCTCACGATATTCGGTATTCTTCCGCTGCATCCGCTGGCGCAGGTGATCGCGCTGCTCCCGGTCGGTCCGCGCGAGGGTGTCCGCCAGCCATGCGTCGATCGCATCGGCCATCAACCCTTCATAGCGCCCCTTGGCGCCCTCGTAGGCCCATTCCACATCGGCCGCGGTCAGCTCGCTCCGGGTCCTCCGGGCCGCGGCGCGCAGGAACGCGGTGTAGTCCGGCATGCGCTCGATCGCGATGTGATCGAGCCACGGTTCCAGTTGCCGCTGCAGTTCCGCGTTTTGGGGTGGTGTCAGGTCCACCCAGTCATCCACGCGGTCGACGATAGCGCCGTCTAAGTAGCTCCACGCGAGCGAGAGCGCGCTGCAGCCGGTCAGCAGGACCAGGACCAGCATGGCAAGCGCCGCCATGCGCAGTGGTCGTGACCGGGGGCGATTCCGGCGCGCGGCTGTGTGCATGGCGGTTCCCGTGTGAGGCGTCGATCGGCAATGACTGCGTCGACGATCATCGCCTGATGGTGTGCCCCGATCAATCACGTGGGGGCCTTCCCCACGCGGCGGCGGGCGCGTGGCACACGGTTGCCTTGTCGGCCCGCGGGCACCCCCGTACCATTCGCCCGTGGAGCGCCCGATCGGCACCGGGCCCCGTCCCGGATGGGCGGGGGAGGATGATCATCGTGCCGGTGGGCCGAATCTTGTCCAGGCTGGAGCCAGCATGTACACGACCGAAGGATTCACCGGGACGATCTGCAATACGCCGTTGATCCGCCTGTCGCGCCTCAGCGAGGAGACCGGCTGCGAGATTCTGGGCAAGGCCGAGTTCCTGAATCCCGGCGGCTCCGTGAAGGACCGCGCGGCGATGGGCATTATCCATGCGGCCGAGGCGAGCGGTGAACTGCGCGCCGGCGGCACGGTCGTCGAGGGTACCGCCGGCAACACCGGTATCGGTCTCGCGCATATCTGCAACGCCCGCGGCTATCGGTGCGTGATCGTGATCCCCGAGACCCAGTCTCAGGAGAAGCTCGATCTGCTGCGCGTCCTTGGTGCCGAGGTCCGGCCCGTGCCCCCGAAACCGTACAGCGATCCGGGCAATTACCAGCATATCGCACGGCGCCTGGCCGAGGAGACCGACAACGCGATCTGGGCGGCGCAGTTCGACAACACGGCGAACCGCGATGCGCACTATGCGACGACAGGCCCCGAGATCTGGCATGAGACCGAAGGCAGGATCGATGCCTTCGTGGCGGCTACGGGCACGGGCGGCACGCTCGCCGGCGTGTCCCGCTATCTCAAGGAGCAGAGTGAAGGCGTGCGCATCGTTCTGGCCGATCCGCCGGGCAGCGCGCTCTACAACTGGGTGAAAAACGGTGACTTGCAGTCCGTCGGCTCCGGCTCGATCACGGAGGGCATCGGCACGAGCCGGGTGACGGCCAACCTCGAGGGCACCGCGATCGACGACGCGGTTATGCCCGCCGACCAGGAATCGGTCGATATGGTCTTCCGCCTGCTGCACCGTGACGGCCTGTTCCTCGGTGGTTCGGCCGGACTCAACGTGTGTGCCGCCGTCCAGGTCGCGCGGGATCTGGGACCGGGGCATACGATCGTGACCATCCTCTGCGACAGCGGCGCCCGCTACCAGTCGCGCCTGTTCGATCCATCCTGGCTCGCGGGCAAGGGACTGCAGGCGCCCGACCCGGCGAGCATCTGAAATCCGGCGCGAGGCCCGTCGGCCGCGGGAACGCGACGGCGAGCAGGTGCCACTGGTTCCGGTCAGGCCGAGCGCACGCCGACGGGGCAACGCAGCGTGACGTGGAGCCCCTGGCCCGGGGCGGTTTCGACATCGATCGCACCCCCCCAGCATCTCCACACGCTCGCGGATCATGCTCAGGCCGATACCCGGCGTGTCATGCGTGCGTGACGCCTCGGGGGACTTATTACCGTCGGCGTCATCCGCCGGGTTACCCGCATCGTCCCCGGTGCCGTCATCCACGATACGCAGCGTGATGGCATCCGCGGTTTCCCGGATGGTGACGCTGGAGTGCCCGGCATTGCCATGTTTCAGCGCGTTGAGCAGCAACTCCCGGGTGGATTCGAACAGGAAGGTCTCCAGATCCGGGTCCGAGCGCGTAAGCGCGGTCTGGGCGTGGACGTGCACATCGATCACCTGGTCCGTGCGGTATTCCTCGGCGAGCCAATGGTGTCCCGGTTTCGAAGTCGTCGGGCGGTCCGCGTGCCGGCCGCACCTCGACGTTGAGCCGCGCGGCGTACGCAAGCGATTTCCCGTTCCAGGCATTCACTGTACATTCGCGCGGCGGCGTTGCGGACCGGTGCCGAATATCGCTATGTATGGAGGGTAAGAGGGCAGCGGCGGCGCTTTGCCCACTCAGCCGGGGCGGGGGTAATCCGAAACGCCCGGGCGTGACCGTGGCCGAGATACGCGCCCGGGGAATCCATACCGCGGCGCACTCACGGTACGACGCCGGTGAGCCTACTGCTTCAGTGCCGTCTTTGTACTACCACGGATGTTCTTCCCCGTGGCGGGTCAGGAACCGGCTCGAGTCCGATGCCGACAGGCCGTCGATCACGCCCAGCATGTCGCTCACCGATTCCGTCGGTGTCAGGTCGGCGGCGGATCCGCCCAGGTCGGTCTGAACCCAACCGGGGTGCAGTGCCACCATGAGCATGCCCTCGGGCGCCAGGTCGTGCGCCGCCGCGCGGGTCAGCATGTTGAGTGCCGCCTTGCTGGCGCAGTAACTGTAATGGCGGCCGGATTCCTTGTGTGTCAGCGAACCCATGGACGAGCTGATATTCACGATCCGGGGCCGGCTGGAATGGACCAGCAGGCGATGGGCTCGCTGCGCGACGATCAGCGGCGCGATCGCGTTCACCTCGAGTACGGCCGCCATCGCGGCCGTCTGGAGGTTCGAGAATTCCTCGCCCCGGGGTGAAGTACCGGCGTTGTTGATCAGGGTATCGAGCGAACCGTCGCCGTCGAGCGCGATATGGTTGATCGCCGCGTCGATCGATTCGCGCTGGGTCACATCGAGCTGCACCACTTCGACGTTGCCCGGCCGCCGCGAAACCAGCGTGCTGAGGAACCCGGCGGCGTCCGGATTGCGGCAGCCCGCGAAAACCCGGGCACCGCGTTCGGCATATTGGCGCACGAACTCCAGGCCGATGCCGCGATTAGCGCCGGTCACCAGGACCCGTTCGCCGGTAGTGGTCGATTCAGCCATTGATCGTCACCGTAAGCTGGCGGCTGTAGCCGCGGTAGCGGTGCTCCCAGACGTAGACACCCTGGTAACGCCCGAGCGCCAGGCGCCCGTCCGTAACCGGGATCGTGAGGTCGGAATGGGTGATCACCGTCCGCACGTGGGCCGACATATCATCGTCGCCTTCGGAGCGGTGACGGAACACCGCGTCACCGTCGGTTACCAGGCGGGAGAAGAAGCGCTCGAGATCCTCGCGTACATCCGGATCGACGTTCTCGCAGAGCATGAGTGATGCACTTGTGTGATGCAGGAAGACATGCGCGAGCCCGGTCTCGACGCCGCTGTCCGCTACCGCCCGTTCGACCGCCTCGGTAATCTCGTGCGTGGAGCGAGTATGCGTGGCGACGGTGAACTGCTTCTGGTACATGGATCACGCTCCGCGAAGGACCCTGCCACGGCCCCATGCTGTGATGTTGCGGCCCCGGCGTACAAGGGGGCGTCAGGGGTACAGCAGCGTCCACTGCCAGGCGTTCCCGTCGAACCATATCAGTTCCCGCTCATGCTGGCGGTAGCGACGCTCGTGCCAGAACTCGATCCGGTCGGGCACGATCCGCAGGCCGGACCAGAAGGGCGGACGGGGGACGTCAGTACCGTCGAACCGCTGCCGGTACGCCTCCAGCCGCTGCTCGTAGGTCTCGCGCCGATCGAGTGTCGCCGACTGCTCCGATGCCCACGCGCCGAGCTGGCTTTCGCGCGGGCGGGTTGCCCAGTAGGCGTCCGCTTCGGCGTCGTCGAGCTGCTCCACGGGCCCCTCGATCCGGACCTGCCGCGCGAGCGATTGCCACAGGAAGAGCAGGGCGGCCTGCGGGTTGTCCCGGATCTGAGTGCCCTTGCGGCTGGTCAGGTTGGTGTAGACCACGAACCCGCGCTCGTCAAAATGCTTCAGCAAGACCGTGCGCGCGCTCGGCCGGCCGTCGGGGCCGGCCGTCGCAAGGGTAACGGCGGTCTTCTCACCCGGTTCCGCGGACTTCGCCTGCTCGAACAGGCCGCTGAAGCGCTCGATCGCCTCCGCATAGAGCGGATCCGGTTCCGCCGCCATTTATGCCGGTTCCTTCGTCGCCGCCATCTGGCGCAGGACGTAGTGCAGGATCCCGCCGTGGTGGTAGTAATCCCGCTCCTTCGGCGTCAGCAGCCCCACCTTCGCGGTGAACTCGACTGGCTTGCCGGATTCCGGGGTCGCCCGCACGGTCACTTCGCGTTCCTGGCCGGTCTTCAGGCCCTCGACATCGAAGGTCTCGGTGCCGTCCAGGCCGAGCGACTCGGCGTTCTCGCCCTCGCGGAAGAGCAGGGGCAGGACACCCATGCCGATCAGGTTCGAGCGATGGATTCGCTCGAAGCTCTCGGCGATCACGGCCTGCACGCCCAGCAGTTTGGTGCCCTTGGCGGCCCAGTCCCGCGATGAACCGGTGCCGTATTCCTTGCCGGCCAGGATCACCAGTGGCGTGCCTTCTTCCCGATACCGCATGGCGGCGTCGTAGATCCACATCTCGTCGCCGTCGGGCTGGAAGCGGGTCACGCCGCCCTCGGTGCCGGGCGCCAGCAGATTGCGCAGTCGGATATTGGCGAAGGTCCCGCGCATCATGACCTCGTGGTTGCCGCGGCGGGAGCCGTAGGAGTTGAAGTCCTTCGGCTGGATACCACGGTCCATCAACCACTGCCCGGCCGGGCTGTGTTTCGCGATCGCGCCCGCCGGGGAGATGTGGTCCGTGGTCACGCTGTCGCCGAGCAGGGCGAGCACGCGCGCGCCCTTGATGTTGCCGATCTCCGGCGGCTCGTGCGTGATGCCCTCGAAGAAGGGCGGGTTCTTCACATAGGTCGAGTCCGGATCCCACTCGTACAGCTCGCCTTCCGGTATCTCGAGGCTGTTCCAGTTCTCGTCGCCGCCGAACACCTTGCCGTAGTTGCTCTCGAACATGCCGGCATTGATGTGCTGGGTGATCATCTTCTGGATTTCCTGCGGATCCGGCCAGATGTCGCGCATGTAGACGTCGCGGCCATCCTTGTCCTGGCCCAGCGGCTCTTCCATCAGATCGATATCCATGGTGCCGGCGAGGGCGTAGGCGACCACCAGCGGCGGTGAGGCCAGGAAGTTCATCTGCACGTCCGGGTGGATCCGGCCCTCGAAGTTGCGGTTGCCGGACAGCACCGAGCAGCACACGAGATCGTTGTCGTGGATGGCGCTGCTGATCTCTTCACGCAGCGGGCCGGAGTTGCCGATGCAGGTGGTACAGCCGTAACCGACGACGTAGAACCCGAGCCCCTCGAGATCGTCCAGGAGATCCGTGCGCTCGAGATAGTCGGTCACGACCTTGGAGCCGGGCGCCAGGCTGGTCTTGACCCATGGCTTCACGGGCAGGCCCCGGTTCAGGGCGTTCCGCGCCAGCAGCCCGGCGCCGATCATGACGGCCGGATTCGAGGTGTTGGTGCAGCTCGTGATCGCGGCAATGACGACGCTGCCGTCCTTGAGCTGGAACTGCTCGCCGTCCATCTCGACGTCGGCGATCCCGTCCGAAGCGGGCTCGCTCGCCCCCGGTGCGGTCGTACCGCCTTCGGCCTCGAAGCGGCCCTCTTCGCTGTCGCCGTTCGCGCGCGCCTCGATCATGGGTCCAAGGTGTTTGTGGTAGGTCTGGCGGGCCGTTCGCAGGGGCATCCGGTCCTGCGGGCGTTTCGGCCCCGCGATGCTGGGCTCGACCTCGCTCAGATCGAGTTCGATCACATCGGTGTATTCCGCTTCCACGGCGCCATCGTCGCGCCACAGGCCCTGTTCGCGCGCGTACTGCTCGACCAGCGTGATCTGCTCCTCGCTGCGCCCGGTCAGTTCAAGGTAGCGCAGGGTCTCGCGGTCGAGCGGGAACATGGCGCAGGTGCTGCCGAACTCGGGCGACATGTTGCCCAGCGTGGCCCGATCGGCGAGTGGCAGCTGCGACAGGCCGTCGCCGAAGAATTCGACGAAGCGCCCGACCACGCCTTTGTTGCGCAGCATCTGGGTTACGGTCAACACCAGGTCGGTCGCGGTGGCGCCCTTGGGCAGACTCCCCGTCATGCGGAAACCGATCACCTGCGGGATCAGCATGGTGATCGGCTGGCCGAGCATGGCCGCCTCGGCCTCGATCCCGCCGACGCCCCAGCCGAGCACGCCGAGCCCGTTGATCATGGTCGTGTGCGAGTCCGTGCCGACCAGCGTGTCCGGATAGGCCTGGAGCATGCCGTCCTTCTTTTCACCGAATACGCCACGGGCCAGGTACTCCAGGTTGACCTGATGGACGATACCGGTGTTCGGCGGCACCACCTTGAAATTGTCGAATGCCTGCTGGCCCCAGCGCAGGAACTGGTAGCGCTCCTTGTTGCGCTCGAACTCGATCTCGTTGTTCCGGCGCAGGGAGTCGGCGTCGCCGTAGCTGTCCACCTGCACGGAGTGGTCGATCACCAGTTCGGCCGGGGAGAGGGGGTTGATCCGTTTCGGATCGCCGCCGAGCGACGTCATCGCTTCGCGCATCGCGGCCAGGTCCACGACGGCGGGCACGCCGGTGAAGTCCTGCAACAGCACGCGCGCCGGCGTGAAAGCGATCTCATGACTCGGTTCCGAGGCCGGATCCCAGTTGATCAGCGCCTCGATGTCATCCCGCGTCACGGTCTCTCCGTCCTCGTGGCGCAGGAGGTTTTCGAGCAGGACGCGCAGGGAATAGGGCAGGCGTGCGATCTGGCGTTCGCTGGCGACGGCGTCGAGGCGGTGGATGCGGTACTCGCGGCCACCCACTTCCAGGGTCGCGCGGGTGTCGGAACGTTCGGTCATGAAACCTCCAGGGGATTGGAGCGGCGGGAAATCATTCTTCAATTATAGCCATTGGAGCCCCCGGCTATCGATGCCTCCGAACAATGTTTCGTGCCTGTTCAGTCGGGAGGCCGTTTCGCCTGGTTCGATGATGGCGCAAAAAAATCCCATTAAATATCAATCAATCAACTAGATGAATCATATTTGTGACTAACGAGTCAAGAACGTATCGTAACTTGAATATCACATCATTCAGGACGTTATGAGATTGCAAATCAGTGGTTTATGTAATATTCCGAGAACGTTTCTGGATCATTCGATTGACTGATTCTATGCCCCGAAGCGGCCCGTTAACCGCGCCCGGACTCACGTCAAACCCTTCGGCGGCCCCGGATTCCGCAGCAGGCGGACGGCGTCCGCGGGAGCCACCGGAGAGAGATACGGGTATGGCTTCATACGTATGCGGATTGATCATGGCTGTGGTCGAGGAGCCATAATCTTTCGGCTTACGGCGACCGGAATGCAGTTGCGCCCGGCGATCGCGCCGGACTGGAGACAGCACACGTCGATTATCGTGGTTGGGGACTGTCAGGAGGGGTCGTGCGGGGCTGCACGCTTTTATATTCAGAACTAAAATTTAACATAATATACATTATACGCAGTATTGGATCGGAGCCGCTCTAGCCGGGAAACCAGGATGAGCGCCGCCGTCCGGCCGGGCACAGCATGTGGCCAGTTCCATAAAGCACTGAAGTTTTGCAGAAAGCACTCAAGTCGATGACGAGGTTCCCGTGTGGAACCGGATTCCGGGCACCACGAGACCGATCACGGCCGGTGTCAGGCTCGCCCCGAGTATCAGCAGCCACCCGGCGGTACCCGGATCGGCTGTATCGAGTACGCCCGCGAGCGGCGTCCAATAGACCGCCGCCAGCAGCAGCGGTATGCAGATCAGGAGCGCACCGCCCATCCACGGATTGCGCACGATATCGTTGTCCATGGGGCCTGCGCCGCGTCCGCGCAGGTTGAGCACGAACCAGAGCTTGCCGAACGCCAGCGTAAGGAACGAAACAGTGACCGCACGTTGCTCATCGAAGCCCAGTGCCGTCAGCGCCACGACCATGGCAACCAGGACGCAGGCACCGAGGACGGCGCTCCATGCCGCGATGGCGAGCCAGTGGTGGCGCGTGAGGATGCCCTCGCCCGCGGGCCGCGGCGGCTGCCGCATCACCACCGCGCTGCCCGCGCCGACGCCAAGCGCCAGCGCCGGAAACACGTCCGTGAGCACGTTGAGGTAGAGGATCTGGAGGGGCCGCAACGGCAGCGGCGCCTGGGCCAGCGAGGCGAGCGCCACCACCAGGACCTCGGCGAAATTCGTGCACAACATGAACATCACGGACTTGCGGATATTCGCGAAGATCGTGCGGCCGTGACGGATGGCGGCCATGATGGTCGCGAAGCGGTCATCGCGCAGCACCATGTCGGCGGCCTGGCGCGCGGCGTCCGTCCCTCGGCGGCCCATCGCCACGCCGATATCGGCCTTCTTCAGGCCCGGCGCATCGTTTACACCGTCGCCCGTCATGGCGATCACTTCGCCGCCGGCCTGGAATAGGCGTACCAGGTTCAGTTTCTGCTCGGGGCTGACCCGGGCGAACACGCTCGTCTGCAGGATTTGGCTGCGCTCTTCCCCCGAGATATGTTCCGAATCGGGCAGGTCGGCGCCGGTGATCGGCGGTGGCTCGCCGGGCGCTGCCAGCCCGAGTTCGTGCGCGATTGCCCCGGCGGTGCTCGCCTGGTCCCCGGTAACGATGACTGTGCGCACCCCGGCCCGGCGGCATTCGGCAATCGCGTCGGCGACGTCGTCCCTCGGCGGATCCGCCAGCCCCACCAGCCCGAGCAGGCGCAGTCGTTCATACGGTGCCTCGTCTTCCCGGTCGGCTACCCGGTCGGCGAGCGCGAGCACCCGGAGCCCGTCGGCGGCCAGGCGCTCGGCGCGCTCGTGCCAGGTGCGCCGATCCGAACCGCCGAGCGTGCCGTCGCCCTCCTTCCCGGCGACGGTCGTGCAGGCCGCAAGGACCGCGCGGGGCGCACCCTTGACCGCGACCTCGATGCCGTCACCGGAACGATGAAACGTGGCCATCATCATGACCTCGGGATCGAACGGCTGGTCCCGGACCTCGGGTCGCTCGCGCAGCAGCGCCGCCCGATCGATGCCCCAGTCAGCGGCACCCTCCAGCAGGGCCACCTCCGTGGGGTCACCATGCCGGTCCTCGGTCGAGTCACCCAACTCGGCGTCGTTACACAGCGCTGCAACCTCGAGAAGGCGTTGGAAGACTGGATCGCGCGCCATCGGGTCGGCCGCGTCGGCGCTCCTCGCTTCCGGGGTCAGGTCATGGTCATCCAGCGGGGTGGTTGCCCGACGCAGTGTCATGCGGTTCTCGGTGAGGGTGCCGGTCTTGTCCGCAAGGATGACGCCGGTCGCTCCGAGGGTCTCCACCGCTGACAGCCGATTGACGAGCGCGTTGCGGCGAGCCATCAGGCTCATGCCCCGCGCCAGGGCAAGCGTCGCCACGATGGGGAGGCCTTCCGGGATGGCAGCCACGCCGAGCGCGATCGCGGTTTCGATCATCAGCAGCGCATCGCGGCCGGTCGCGAGGCCCGCGGCGGCGACCACCACGGCGATGCCGACCGTGGCCCAGGCGAGCCGACGGCCGAGCCGGTCGAGGCGCTGTTCCAGTGGCGTCAGCTCGCCCTCGGCCTGCTCAGTGAGGGTCGCGACCCGACCGAGTTCGGTATCCGCTCCGGTGGTGACCACCACCCCGTCGGCACGGCCCTCCGTGACGGTCGTGCCCTTGAACAGGAGGTTGCTGCGCTCGGCGAGCGGCGCCTCGGCAGGCATCGGTGACGGCTCCTTGTCGACCGGCACGGATTCCCCGGTCAGCGCCGCCTCGCTCACCCGCAGCCACCCGCCAGGAAGCAAGCGCAGGTCGGCCGGCACGAGGTCCTCGGCACCGACGATGACGATGTCGCCGGGCACGAGCCGATCGACAGGGACGGTGCGCTCGTGGCCGTTGCGACGCACGCGGGCCGTGCGCGCACCGAGCGCGCGCAGCGCCTCCATCGAGCGAACCGCGCGCCACTCGCTGGCGAAACCGATCAGCGTGTTGACCCCGATGACCGCGACCAGCGCGATGCCCTCGGGTAGCCGGCCGGTCGCGAAAGCCGCTGTCGCCGCCACCGCGAGCAGGCCGATGACGATGCTGCGGAACTGGTCCAGCAGGATTCGCGCGGGACCGCGCTGGTGTGACGGCCGCAGGGCGTTCGGCCCGTAGCGCTCCTGGCGGGCACGGACCTCATCCGCGCCAAGTCCTCTGTCACGGTCGGTGTCGAGACGGTCAAGCACGTCGTCGGCGGCTGCGGCATGCACTGGACGCGGGTCGCAGCCCAGCGAGTCCCGGTCTCCCGCCTGCGATCGCTGCGCCGGCCCCGTCACTTCGGCACCGGCCAACGCTGCCCGGTATCCTTGCCGGTGAGCGCCGCAAGCGCTGGCCAGGCACCCAGGTCGAGCGCCAGCTGGTGGTGATCGCCGTGGACACGGACGCCTTGGACACGGACCGTGTCGCGTGCCAGTTCGACCTCAAGGTCGATCCTGCTCCGATCGCAGCGGCCCACGACGTACTTGTTGAGTCGTGGTTCCCACATCGATGCGCGCGTCGGCCGTGTCATTGGGCACGCCGTCCATGTCGAACAACGCGCCCGCAGCGGCCCGGACGGCCTCCGGAATGGCCTTGTGCCCGCACGCTGGGCGAGCCTATCCCCTCATCAAGAGGATCGAGTGTTGTCATCGATAACGCCTGCGACCATATGTCTGATCACGCTGTCGTCGCTGCCGGGCATCCCCTTCCCGGCCCCGCTCACCCATCGAAGGCGCGGACGCCCAGCCGCAAGGTTTGCGACCGCCGAGGCGACACGCGAGCGCGGCCAGCAGTTCGCGCCTTGTCCAGGATGCTCGTCGGCGGCTGTTGATTGGGAGGAATCCGAGCAACCATAGCGAAGATCCTGGCGGACACATTGATTACCGTCATGTTTGCGGCGCTCCGGCGCCTCCGTCTACGGGCTCGAACATGAGGGCCGGGCTCGCTGGTACCTCCGAGCGGGTTCAGGCGTGTGGGCGCCCTGGCATGGCGCCCGGACGCAGTGGCCGTCCGTTTCGCTCCGCAGGGTCCGCGCCGCGCGAGCGGGCCTGCTCGAGTGGATCTGAGCTGCGTACGAGATTCCCTCCTCTGGTCATATGGATGCCCAGCGTGCAGTACGCTGGAGGCGGATCCGGTCGCGCGCTCCGTCCAGGCCCGTATCGGAGCCGCTTCGGTGATTTTCTCGGAAACCGTCTTCCCCCGAGTCGGACTCGTCATGGCTGGCCGCGCCGTACCCCCTGTACGAGGTGCACCCGGGCTCCCGGCTCCGCCAAACGGACGCCCGCTTTTCCACTACCATGAACGCGGCGAGCGCTTGACCGCCCACGTGATCGAACCCGGCTTCACTGGAGTCGCCCCACTATCCGGTGTCGGACGCCTCAAGGTTCAGGACCGGATCACGACCTGGAGGACTATTCGGATCCGGCCAGACCGTGATTGTGTCTGGACGTTGACGAAAGTCATAGAACAATTGAGCCACTGATTACAGGCTTGTGTATACAGGCGTATTCCGGCCAGCCCAGGGGCGCTCTGGCAAATGCTGGCTCGAGACAAACGGTGGCTCGAGACTCGCAATGCCACGGAACGGATCCCCCCTTGGCTACGCAGGCCGAAACACGCGCGGATACACAGTTGCCTGGAGATTTCGATGGCCGAGACCAATTCCCAGATCCGCGAGGAACTCGACAGCCTCAAGGAGGATATCGCCAATCTGCGCAGTGACGTGGGCGAGCTCGCGAGCGCTGTGCGAGCGGCCGGTACCGAGCAGACACGCCAAGCCCGATCGTCCATGGAGGAGGAGGTCCGGCGCGCCCGCGAACACTTGCAACAGACGGTCGACCAGGCGCGTGAGTACGGGCACGAGAGCGTCGAGCGAGCCGAGCAGCGTGTCGGCGAGTACCCGTTCACGACGCTTGCCACCGCCTTCGGGGTGGGTTTCGCGATCGGCAAGCTTCTGGACGTGGGGCGTCGGTGCTGAACTCGCTCGCCGAAGTGCTGATCGCCGCGACGGACCTGCTCGAGGCGGAGGGACGGGCGCTCCAGCACGCCGTCCTGCGAACCGTTTGGGGGGTGGCGCTGATCGGATTTGTCGGCCTCCTTGCAGTGGCCGGTGCCGGGTTATGCACCTGGGCGCTCTATCAGTACCTGGCCCTGCCGCTCGCGCAGCCGACCGCTGCGCTGCTGACCGGTCTGATCACGCTCGCCGTTGCTGGAGTGCTCGCATGGATCGTGCGCAACGTGAACGGATGAGCCCCGCGGACGCCAAGGCCCGACTGCGCACTGCTGCGGCAAGCGCCGAGGTCGGCCCGTGGCTGACGCGGCACCTCTTCGCCGCCGGTGCCACAAGCCTGTGCGCCGGGTTCATTTCCGCGCTGCCCCCGCATGTGCGCGATCCGTTGGTCAGGCGGCTGTGGGTGCTCACCGGGCATGCGCTCGGATGGATACTCGACGGCCGACGAATGGCGGACACGCTGGCCCGAGGGAAGCGGCCTCCCGGGTATCCGTAGCCCACGGCTATCGGGCACCTCGACGATCACCAGTCTCAAGCGGACTCAATGGGTTGATCATGACCGAGCCATCCGCTCCCCCTCCGGGTTTCACGCGCAGCGTGCTGCTGGCGGTGGGGATCGGGGCGGCGGTCCTGATCGCTATCCTGCTTGTCCAGCAGATCGCGGACGTCCTGTTGATGTTCTTTGGTGCGATTCTGGTGGCCGTGCTGCTTGACGCCCCGGCGCGAATGCTGGAGTCACGAGTGCGAGTGCCCCACCCGCTTGGCGTCTGCCTCGTGACTGCGGCCAGCGCAGGCGTAGTGTTGCTCCTCGGCTGGCTGGGTGAACCCCAGGTGGCAGCACAGCTGGACTCGCTCGTTGACCGCCTCCCCGGTGCCTGGCGCTCCTTGAAGGACGCGGTCGAGGAAACCCCCTGGGGGCGTACGCTGCTGCGCGAAGCCGACCAGGTCCAGCAGCCGTTCGTCTCGCCGTCGGCATGGATCCAGCGCATCGGGGGTGTCTTTTCGGGTACGCTCGGCGCTATTACGAATACAGCGGTCATGCTGGTCGTCGGGTTCTACCTCGCCTTTCAGCCCGGTCTGTACACGTCCGGCATCGTGCGACTCGTCCCCCCCAGCCGCCGGAACCGCGCCCGCGAGGTACTTGGGGCTGTGGGGCGCGCCCTGCGCTGGTGGCTGGTCGGCCGCCTCATCTCCATGGCGTCGATCGGCGTGCTCACCACCCTGGCTCTCTGGATGATCGACATGCCGCTTGCGCTGGGCCTCGGATTCGTAGCCGGGCTGTTTTCCTTCGTGCCTTTCATCGGGCCCATCGTGTCGGCGATACCGGCGGTGCTACTGGCCCTGCCGCAAGGACCGTTGCAGGTTGTGTCCGTAATCGTGATCTACGCGGCAGCCCAGTTCATCGAGGGCAATATCGTCACACCGATCACGCAGGAGCGGGTGGTCGCTCTGGCACCTGCCGTGCTGCTGCTGTCGCAGGTGCTGATCGGGTCGATGTTCGGAATCATGGGCCTGCTCCTGGCCACCCCGTTGGCCGTCGTGCTGATCGTTCTCGTTCAGATGTTGTACATCGAGGACACGCTGCGGGACCGCATCCACGTGCTCGGCGAATAGGTCGGATGTAGCTGAATGGAACTGCCATCGCCCACAGTGAATGCAGCCGGACGCGCCATCGACATCGCCGTGCCGGGGGTGCGCAAGCGGGTGCGCGCGCTCGAAAAGCTGCGCAGGGCGCTGACCCGATGACCGCGGCGAAGCAGGACGACGAACTCGATTTTCGGCGGCATCCGCGTACCGACTTCACGCCCGTCGGCAAGGTCTCGAAGCGCCAGGCCCAGCGCGAGATCGAGGCGCTGCGCGACGGTATCGCCTTCCATGATCACAAGTACTACGTTGACAACGCGCCGGTGATCTCGGACCGCCTTTACGATGAGCTGTTCCATCGGCTGCAGGAGTTCGAAGCGGCATTCCCGAAGCTGCACGACCCCAATTCACCGACCATGCGCGTCGGTGGCGAGCCCGTGGAGGGGCTGGCCAAGATCCGGCACACGGCGCCGATGCTCTCGCTCCACGCCGCGCTCGAGCGCGCCGAGGTTGAAGATTTCCTCGACTTCGTTCGCCGCGAAACCGGTGAGAGGAAGCCAGAGTTGGTCGCCGAACCCAAGTTCGACGGACTGTCGCTGGAGGTCGTCTACGAGCATGGGTCGCTCGTGCGTGCAGCCACCCGCGGTGATGGCCACACTGGCGAGGACGTCACGCGCAACGCGCGGACCATCCGCTCGCTGCCCCTGCGCCTGGCCGCTTCGGACCACGCCCCGGACTTTCTTGCCGTGCGCGGCGAAGTAATCCTTCACAGTCGCGCTTTTCAGGCGATCAACCGCCGCCGCATCGAGCGCGGCGAGGAGCCCTTCGCCAACCCGCGCAACGCGACCGCCGGGATGATGCGGCGGCTCGACCCGAAAGCGGTCGCCGAAGCGCGGCTCGACATCACGTTCTACGACGTGCTCGACATCGGCGACACCGCGATCGTCACCCAGTGGAACGCACTCGAGATGATGCACGACTGGGGGCTCAAGACCGATCCCCACGCGGACCTCGTCTCGGACCGGCGCGAGGTGCGGGAGTATCACCAGGCCCTCGAGCGGGAGCGCGAGAATCTCGATTACGAGATCGACGGCATTGTCCTCAAGCTCAACGACTGCGCCGCCCGCGAGCGGCTGGGCACGCGCCATCGGAGTCCACGGTGGGCACTGGCGTGGAAATTCCCGCCGCGCCAGCAGGTGACGACGCTGCAGGACATCGTCGTGCAGGTTGGCATGACCGGCATGCTCACGCCGGTGGCGCTGCTCAAACCCGTCGATGTCGGGGGGGTCACGGTGAGCCGGGCCACGCTGCACAACGAGGACGAGGTGCGGCGCAAGGACGTCTGGCCCGGATGCCGGGTGCGGGTGCAGCGGGCCGGCGACGTGATCCCCGAGATCGTCGGACGGGTCGACGGTTCCCGCAGCCCCCCGGACAAGCCATTCGAATTACCGCGGTACTGCCCGGCCTGCGGCACGAAAACCGTGCACGAGGGCGCCTATGTCCTGTGCCCGGCCGGTCTCGCCTGTGCCCCGCAGCTGGTGGGACACTTGCAGCATTATGCGTCGCGCGAGGCCATGAACATCGATGGCGTGGGGGAGAAGACGGCACGCAAGCTGGTCGGTGCCGGCCTGGTGGAGGATGTGGCCGACCTTTACGCCCTCGACCGCGACACGGTCAAGCAACTCGAGGGTTTCGGTGCGACCTCGGCGACCAACCTGGTCAAGCAGATCCGGGCGAGCCTCGAACCGGAGCTCGATCGCTTCCTCTTCGCCCTCGGCATCCGCCACGTGGGGCAACGCGTGGCGCAGCAGCTGGCACAGCACTTCGAATGCCTGGAGGCAGTCGAGCAGGCGAGCCTGGACGGGATCGAGGCCGTGCCCGACATTGGTCCGGAGATCGCGCGTTCGGTGCACGCGTTCTTCCACGCGAAGGAGAATCGCCGGACCCTGGATAAGCTGCACGATCACGGCGTGGCACCGCGCCGGGTGAGGCGCCGACGGGGCCGGCAGCCGCTCGCGGGGCAGACATTCGTGTTCACCGGCACACTCGGGAACTGGACCCGCGACGAAGCCGAGGCCCGGGCCGAGGCACTGGGTGCCCGGACCACGTCGTCGGTGAGCGCGAAGACAGGGTACGTCGTCGCCGGTACGGACCCCGGCAGCAAGCTCGACGAGGCGCGCTCCCGGGGCGTCACGATCCTCGATGAGCACGATTTCGCGAAGCTGTTGAAGCGGGAGGAAACCTGATGCCCGAGCTGCCGGACGTCGAGGTCTTCCGGCGTCGGGTGGGCGCTCAGGGGCTGGGCCGGCGTATCGAGGCGGTCGACGTACGCGATCACAAGCGGTTGCACCATGTCTCGGCAGCCCGGCTCGAACGCGAACTGCGGGGCCACGCCTTCGACGCCGTGCGGCGCCACGGCAAGGTCCTGTTCCTGCGCATCGGCGGCAATAGCCACCAGCTGGTGCTGCACTTCGGCATGACCGGCGCCGTCGCCTTCTATGACGACCCGGACAACGAGCCGGCACACGCACGTTTCGTGCTCGGCTTCGACGACGGCGGCCGATTCGCCTTTGACAACCAGCGCCGCTTCGGCTGGATCGAGCTGGCCGACGACATCGAGGGCTATCTCGCCGCAAAGGGCATCGGGCCGGACGCGCTGGCGTTCGATGCCGACGATCTGCAGGCGCTGCTGGCCGGCCGGCGCGGCATGATCAAGCCCGCGCTGATGGACCAGGAAACGATCGCCGGCATCGGCAACGTCTATTCCGACGAGATCCTGTTCCAGGCCGGAGTGCGTCCTGACCGCAGGGTCGCGGATCTCACCACGCAGGAGATCGGTACGATCCACTGTCAGCTCCAGCGGGTGCTCGAGACGGCGATCGAGCACGACGCCGCGCCGGCGCACATGCCGCGCACCTGGATCACGCCACATCGCGGTGGCGATGACCCCTGCCCGCGCTGTGGCGGCAAGCTGAAGACCCGCAGGGTGAGCGGGAGAAGCGCCTGGTTCTGCCCGCAATGCCAGCAATGACGCGTGCCAGGCGCGGCCGGGTGCGACGCACGAGACATCGATGGATGCCGCGCCTTCGACGCGCTCCATCTCCATATGCTTCGGCCACGACGCCCTGAGATCCATGTGGGAAGGCGTCACACCGCGAACAGCGTTCCGACAGAGTGACCGTGCGCTTCAAGAATACGCCGCAGGCGTTATCTGTCGCAGGCGTTCCCGCGCGACCCCGGGTTCCGCACCCACCTGCTCCAGGGTTGAGTCCGATCCCGATACTCGCCGAAAGCGAGGGGACGGCGAATCGGGCCCATGGACTTTTGCATCGGATGTGCGGGATGGCGGTCGTGGGATCGGGCCGCGGCAGGATGCCGGCGCGTGTGCTCAGGTCAGTGACATGCCGTTGCGGTGGGAAGGCGAGTCCGCGTAACAGGTGCAGGCGGTCGCCTTCAGCCCATCCCGATCAAGGATGACGATCTCGCCTCGGGTGTAGCGGATCAAGCCCCGGTCGCCCAGGGCGCGGGCGGCCACCGTGACCCCGCTGCGGCGTACGCCGAGCATCGCAGCGAGCGATTCATGAGTCAGGTGAAGACGGTTTGCCGAGGTCCGGTCCGTCGCGAGCGGCAGACACCGCGCGAGGCGGGGTCCGATCGCGTGAAAGCGGTTGCAGGAGGCGGTCCGTGCGAGCTCGACGAGCAGGATATAGAGGTAATGATCGCCCCGAAGCCGCAGTGCTTCGTCTTCGCGCAATGACAGGCGCAGGTCGGTCGCGTGCATGCGCAACGCAGTGCCGGCTTCGGTAACCACCGCCTGCAAGGGGGCCGTGTCGACGCCCAGCGCGAGCGTCGCTCCGAGCATGCCCTCACTGCCGATCAACCCCATATCAAGCGGCCCGTGATGGCGCAGTTGCGAGCCCTGGGAAATCAGGCCGGTCAGTGGAAACCAGACATACCCGTAGTCGTCCCCCGGTTCACAGAGATTCTCGCCCGCGGCGAGATCCACCGTCTCGCAGCGCGCGAGGACATGATTTTTTCGGCGATGGGGAGGGACTCGACAAGGTCGTTGCCGCGCGATACGTGCATATAGGTTTGCATGCGGGCTCCCGGATCCACTGGCGGTTACGGGTGCCACTACCCCGTCGGCGCGAGGAACCCATTCCGTGACCAGTCTACTCCCTTATGGAGGCGTTACGCCGAACCGGCATGGGCAGGAGTCGGTCCGTTTCCCGTTTGACGACCGCGAAGCACTCGCAGGTAAGTTCCTCAAGCCGCGGGCGGTCCACCACCCGGTTGTGCCCCCGGTTGTACTGGATCACTCCCATACGCTGCAGCTTCATGGCGGCGTTGGTGACGCCCTCCCGGCGCAAGCCAAGCATATTGGCGATCAACTCCAGGGTCATCGCCACCTCGTGATTGCGCAGCCGGTCCGCCGACAGCAGCAGCCACCGCGCGAGTTGCTGATCGATCGTGTGATGCCGGTTGCAGACCGCCATCTGGGCCATCTGGGTCAGCAGCGCCTGCGTATACAGGAACAGCAGATGCTGCACTTCGACCCGGGCGAGATGCGCCTCGACCGGATGCTGTGGCAGCCGTTCCACGGGCCGACGCACAGCTATCCGATCAACGCCCGCAGTCGGGATGGCGCCGACGCTGAAGACACGAAAAAAGTCAGCCCCTTTCGACGACGGGGGCGCGCCCCGCCGCCTGCTTGAACCTGTTCGCACCGCGCGCAGCGGGCTGAGCCCGGGGCAGACAGGCCACGCGGTGCGCTGACCCGTCTTGCCCTGCCCCGATCACTCGATCAGCGTATCGACCTTCTCCAGGTACTTCCGGCCATCCGAGCGCACGGTTCCCGCCTCCTGCCGCTCGGATGCGAGGTGCACGCTTTCGAGGTCCTCGGCGATACCCGGCAGTTCCTTTTCGATCCGCTGCAGGGCATTCTCCAGTGTGTAGGAAAGCTCGTGCACCCTGGCGTGGTCGTCCGCACTCAGTTCCTCCTTGTCGAGCAGGGCCTCCAGGCGGCCGTTGTACTCGTGCAGATGGGTCACTGCCTCTTCAAGCGTCTCGGCTTTCTTGCCCTCATAATGATCCACGTCCGAGGCCTGGACCGGTGCACTCACCAGCAGACCGGTGGCCGCGATGAGGACTGATTGCAGGGACGTCTTGCGCATGAAATCCTCCAAATGCGATTGAGTTGCATTTCTATCCTGCATGGAGAAGACGTGACATGCAATCGCCGCGGATCAGATCATTCAAGGACATTGCCCCGATAACCCGGCCGACCTGATCCCGTAACGGTGTCCGGACGACCTCATGGCTTTACGGCCGTGGCGGTTTCCAGGCCCACCTCCGAGACCTCATGGCTTTCACCTCCGGCTCCGATCCTTTGCGTCTCGGGATCCTGAACACCTTGCGGCCGTGAGCACCGAGTAAAGCCGGTAAGCGCGTCGCGTCGATGCGCCCCTGGCGCGATGAATGCAGTCAACTTGCCCTTTCCGGCTCTCGCTCGCGCTGGCGCTCCTGCCAGCCATCGGCGAACTGGATCGGCACTTCCGACGACGCCAGCGGTTGACGCCCGAGAATGGGATCCGCGGCCTTCTCTCCGATCATGATGGTGGGCGCGTTGATATTGCCGTTGGTGACCGTGGGCATGATCGATGAGTCGACCACGCGCAGGTTGTCGATGCCGTGCACGCGGCACTCCGGGTCGACGACGGCCATGTCGTCCGTGCCCATGCGGCAGGTGCCGCAGGGGTGATACGCCGTTTCGGCGGAATCGGCCACCCAGTGATCGATCTCATCGTCGCTTTGGACATCATCGCCCGGTGCGACCTCGGCGCCGCGGTAGTCGTCGAACGCAAGCTGCGCGAAGATCTCGCGCGTGAACCGCATGGCGTCCCGGTAGGCGCGCCGGACCTCCTCCTCGGCGAGGTAGTTGAAGAACATGCGCGGCGGCGCTGCCGGATCGGCCGATCGCAGGCGGACCCAGCCGCGGCTCTTCGGTTTGTTGTGCCCGAGATGCACCTGGAAGCCGTGCCCCTTGACCGCGCTCGAGCCGTCGTAGGCGATCGCGCCGGCCAGCAAGTGATACTGGATGTCCGGATATTTCAGGCCCGCACGGCTGCGGATATACCCGTTCGATTCGAAATGATTGGTCCCGCCCAGTCCGGACTTGAACAGCAGCCCGCCGATTCCGTGCCGACAATGACGTGATCGAATGACTGGTCAAAATCGTACTCGGTCATTCCAGATCTCCGCTACGGAGCGTCTGATTATCGGGCGTCCTGCAGGTCGGGTTGACACAGGCTCTTACAGCCCGACACTCGCACGCGCCTTATAAGCCCGATCTGCATCATTCTTCGATCGGCCGGCCGGTTTTACGCCCGATGGCCAGGGAAAGCGCCCCGTTGTGCCGCGATTCTCCGTAGCTGCGCCGCCGCATGTGTTGGGTCAACGGCCTTCGATTGCATCCTTGCGTTTGCGGAACTCCTCTTCGTCGATTTCGCCGCGCGCGAAACGCTCCTCGAGGATGCGGAGCGCGGAGGACTCCTGAGGCGCTGGCGTGCCGTGGGCTTGGCCATGCCCGCTGAGCGCGCGGGCGATCAGCACGACGATGGCCACAAGCGCGGCCAGGAACAACAGCATCATGATCGGTCCCATGATCCACATCCCGCTGCCACCGTTCCACATCATACCGTGATGCCCCCATGAGCCGTCGGCGGTTCCGTTCGCGATCGCCGGGAGGCTGACCGCAAGCCCCAGCCCGGTGAAGAAACCCCCGCACAACAATGTTTTCCCGAAAGACATGATACGCCGCTCCCGCACGCTGATTCCGATGAGTGAATGCCGAAACTAAACGCTGTAGCTCGGCACAGAGTCAAGTGACCATATCGGTTCCCGCGGGTCGCGGCCTGAACGGCATGAGGGACCGGCTCAGCCGCTGGAGTCCGGGTTCATCTCCAGAGCCAGCGCGATCCCCTGTCCCCCGCCGATACAAAGGGTAACAATGCCGCGCCGGAGCCCGTCGCGGGCCATCGAATGCAGCAGGCGCGTGGTCAGCACGGCACCCGTCGCGCCGATCGGATGGCCATGCGCGATCGCGCCGCCATCGACGTTGACGATCTCCTCGGGCAGACCGAGCTCGCGCTGGCAGGCAACGGCGATCGCGGCAAATGCCTCGTTGATCTCCGCGCGGTCCACGTCGCCGGTCTCCCAGCCGGCCTGCGCGAGCGCCCGGCGCACCGCCGGTACCGGACCGATGCCGAACATGCCCGGCTCCACAGCGGCGATCCCGTAGCCGGCGATGCGTGCCATCGGCTGCAGACCGGCCGCGCGCGCGTGCTCGCGCTCGGCCACGACCATCGCAGCGGCGCCGCTGTTCAGGCCGGGGGCGTTGCCGGCGGTGATCGTGCCGTGCTCACGGAATGCCGGCCGCAGCTTGCCGAGGCCCTCGGCGGTCGTATCGCCCCGGTTGTGTTCATCGACGGCGAACTCGACCGTCTCGCGGCGCTTTTTGATCCCGACCGGCTCGATCTCCCCCGCGAAATCGCCGCGCCCCTGGGCGGCGGTGAAGCGCTGCTGCGAGCGTGCGGCCCACGCATCCTGGGTCGACCGGTCGATGCCGTATTCCGTGGCCAGATCCTCCGTATGCCATCCGGAATGCTGGTCGGAGAAAGCATCGTTGAGGCCGTCGGTCAGCATGCTGTCGAGCAGCCGGACGGGCCCCATGCGGTGCCCCCAGCGCCCGCTCGTGTCCAGATACGGCGCGCGGTCCATATTCTCCATGCCGCCGGCGATCATGCAGTCGGCGTCCCCGGCGCGGATGGCCTGCGCCGCCGAGACCACCGCCTGGGCGCCAGAGCCGCAGACCCGGTTGACCGTCTGTGCCGGCACTTCGACCCCGAGCCCGCCGTTGATCGCGGCCTGCCGGGCCGGATTCATCTTCGCGCCGGCCTGCAGCACCTGGCCCACGATGACGCCATCGACGCGCTCCGGCGCGAGGCGACTGCGCGCAAGCGCAGCGCGGATCACGGTCGCCCCGAGTTCGGTTGTGGCGACGCCGCAGAGGGAACCGCCGTACGTGCCTATGGCGGTACGGACCGGTGCACAGAGTACGATTTCGCGTTGAGCCAAGGTCGGTTCCTCCGGTTGCTGTATCGAGTGCGTTGCGCCGCCCCCGGGCAGTGGGACTATACAGGGGACCCGATCCTCGTTTGAACGGCGCCCGGGCGTTTGCCGATAAACGCCGGGCCTTTAACCCGATGCGCAACGGCGTGCACCGATTGAACCAGGCGTTTCCGATCAAAAACGCGGCGTTTTATATCAAATACCGGGACCCCCACTCGCCGATCATTATCAGTTGTTGGACTTACGCCCAGTGCGAGGATTCGGGAGACGCGAACATGAACCGCAACGTCATTATCAGCTGCGCCGTAACCGGCGCCGGCGATACCGTCGGCAAGCATCCGGCTATTCCGGTTACGCCCGAGCAGATCGCCGATGCCTGCATCGAGGCTGCCCGCGCCGGCGCCGCCATCGCCCACATCCACGTACGCGACCCGGAGACCGGGGCGCCGACCCACGATCGCGCGCTGTACCGCGAAGTCGTGGAACGCGTCCGCGCCGCCGACACCGATGTGGTCCTGAACATCACTGCCGGTGGCGGCGGTGACTGGTTCCCCGGCGAGGACGACCCCGCAACCGCCGGTCCCGGCACAAGTCTGCAAACCCCGGCTGAACGCCATGCCCCGATCGGGGAACTGCTGCCTGAGATCTGCACGCTCGACTGCGGCAGCTACAACTTCGCCGACAATGTCTACGTGAGTACGGCGCCCTGGCTGCGAGAGCAGGCCGAGTTGATCCAGAAGAGCGGCGTCAAGCCCGAGATCGAATGCTTTGAACTCGGGCATATCCGGCTGGCCCGCCAGCTGATCGCCGAGGGCCTGATCGACGACGCCCCCGTGTTTCAGCTTTGCCTCGGCATCCCCTGGGCCGCGGAGGCCGACACGGAGACCATGGTCGCCATGCGCAACAAGCTGCCGGCGAACGCCAACTGGGCCGCATTCGGTGTGGGCCGCATGCAGATGCCGATGGCGGCGCAATCGGTGCTGATGGGCGGCAACGTCCGGGTCGGGCTCGAGGACAACATCTATCTCGACAAAGGCGTATTCGCGAGCAACGGCCAGCTGGTCGAGCGCGCGGTCAGCATCACCGAGCAACTCGGCAGCCGCGTGGTTACGCCGGCCGAAGCGCGCGACATACTCGGCCTGCGCAAGCCGGGGAGCAACTGATGGCGGCTACCGAAACCACCCCGGTCACGCGCGTCGCGATCGTCGGCGCCGGCGTCATCGGTAACGGCTGGGCGGCACGCTGTCTGGCCCGCGGACTCGACGTCGTGGTCACCGATCCAGACCCCGCGGCGGAGAAACGCCTTCAGGCAGCGGTGGACACGGCTTGGCCGACGCTCGAAAAACGCGGTCTGGCCGAGGGTGCGGACCGCAATCGCATTCGCTTCACGACGGATCTCGAGGACGCCGTCGCCGGCGCTGGCCTGATCCAGGAGAACGCCCCCGAGCGCGAGGACGTGAAGCGCGCGGTGCTTGCGCAAATCGACGCCGCCGCGGATCCGGATGCGATCATCGCCTCGAGCACCTCTGGCCTTTTGCCCACGACGCTGCAGGCGGACTGCGCGAATCCGGGCCGCGTGATGGTGGCGCACCCGTTCAACCCGGTCTATCTGCTGCCGCTGGTCGAACTGGTCGGTGGCGAGCGGACCGACTCCGAGGCGATCGAACGGGCGGCGGCATTCTACCGCTCGATCGACATGCGTCCCCTGATCGTCCGCCGCGAGATCGAGGGGCATGTCGCGGATCGCCTGATGGAGGCCCTGTGGCGCGAGGCACTGCACCTGGTCAACGACGGAGTCGCGACCACCGAGGAGATCGACGCGGCCGTCGTCTACGGCGCCGGTCTGCGCTGGTCGCTGATGGGCACCTTCCTGACGTTCCACCTGGCCGGCGGCGAAGGCGGCATGCGGCACATGTTGCATCAGTTCGGACCAGCGCTGAAGCTCCCCTGGACGAAACTGGAGGCGCCGGAACTTACCGACGACCTGATCGACCGCGTGGCCGATGGCTGCGAACACCAGGCGGCGGGTCGCTCGGTGCAGGAGTTGGAGGCCCGGCGGGACGAGTTCCTGTCACGCCTGATCGATCTGGTCAGCGAGTACTGGCCGGAGGCCGAGGGCATCGAGGGGCGGATCTGACATGAGCGCTGGACCTGCCGCCCTCACCTGCTATCGGACGACGGTCCGCCCGGAATGGGTCGATTACAACGGCCACATGAACGATGCGGCCTTTGCCGGCGTGTTCAGCGAGGCGACCGACGCGCTCCTGGAGTGGCTGGGCCTTGGCGCGGATTCCCGTGCGGCGCATGGCTATACGGCGTTTACGCTCGAGACCCATATCCGCTATCTCGCCCAGGCGTACGAGGGACAATCGCTGCTCGTCGATGTTCGGCTGGTCGACCACGATGCCAAGCGGCTGCACGTGCTGATGACCCTGCGCGAAGCGAGCGAAGGCACGGGCCTGGCCACCGGCGAGGTCATGCTGATGGGGATCGATACGATGACCGGGCGTGCGGCGCCATTCCCGGATACGATCGCCGCAAGGGTCGGCGAACTGTATCGAGAGCACGGATATGATGAATGGCCGGCGGATGCAGGCCGGGCAATCGGGATTCGCCGCGGGTAAATCCTCGGGCCCCCGAACCAAAATCAGGCCCCCGAACCAAAACCGGGGTTGCGGGTCCGGACAGCCGAGTCAGCGAGTGCGTCCGTTGACGAATTGACTCGCGATCGCTTGATGGTCCCGTCGCGCTCCACTGCCACGCGTCGGAAAAATTCCCCTCACTGCGAGCGGATCGCGACGAGTGGACAAGTCCGTGCGCAGAGGAACCCGGGTCGGCCAGTTGGATGGCCTGCTCTCGGCGCAAAACCTCACCACGGCAATCCACTGGCGCCGGTACGACAACGGGGCAAGCTCATCCTCAGCCTTCGCCCAGATGGACCCAGACGGACTTGCTCTGGGTGTGGGCGACGATGCTTTCAAAGCATTTGTCGCGGCCGTTGCCGGACTGCTTGTACCCGCCCCAGGGCTGCGTCATGTCGCCGTGATCGAAGCAGTTGACCCAGATCACGCCGGCCTCGATATCGCGGGCGAGGCGATGC